>ERZ780214.313-NODE-313-length-24289-cov-2.23822_pt1 | contig 24289 bp, 20 predicted proteins | sample MGYA00510976_ERZ780214 | MGnify/ENA primary metagenome ERZ780214 (study PRJEB29588, sample SAMEA2154920) | human gut metagenome | biome: human gut; feature: human-associated habitat; material: faeces | place: Denmark | collected 2008/2010 ... | reverse complement strand
TATCCGCGAAGCTGAAGCTTATGACGGTCCTTCTTTGATTATCGCTTATGCTCCTTGTATCAACCACGGTTTGAAGAAGGGTATGGGCAAATCTCAGGCTGAAGAAAAAGAAGCTGTTGCATGTGGTTACTGGCACTTGTGGCGCTACAATCCTGCTCTGGAAGCTGAAGGCAAGAACCCGTTCACATTGGATTCCAAAGAACCGGATTGGAGTAAGTTCCAAGACTTCCTGAAAGGTGAAGTTCGTTTCGCATCTGTTGCAAAACAGTATCCAGCTGAAGCTGCTGAATTGTTTGCTGCCGCAGAAGAAAACGCTAAGTGGCGTCTGCGTAGCTACAAACGTATGGCTGCTGAAAACTGGAGTGTAGAAGAATAATTTGACTATGATCATCTAAGGGTGGAAATCCTTTTTTCACCCGAATAAAATAGAAAGCGGAGTCTCACCATGAGATTCCGCTTTTTATTATTCCAATAAAGACCGGTAAAAGGCTTTTGTAATATGAAATTCATGTCCTTCTGGTTCTTCGGCAGAACAAAATGGAATATTTCTGTGTTTAATTAACGTATATAGTAAAGATAAAAATATGAATGTAACATATGAAGATGTCCGCAAATCCGAAGAGATCCGGACTTATATCAAACAAGCGGACGAGTCGTTGAAAGCAATCGGCTACACGGAGCATAGCTTTGCCCATTGCACGAAGGTTGCGAAAGTAGCAGGGGATTTATTGGAGAAGTTAGGATATGATGCGCATGAGGTGGAACTGGCTCGTATCGCCGGTTTCATGCACGATATAGGCAATGTGGTGAACCGCATCGACCACGCCCAAAGTGGGGCTATGATGGCTTTTCGTATTTTGGATAAGATGGGAATGCCGCCTGAAGATGTGGCGACCGTTATTACAGCTATCGGAAACCATGACGAACAGACGGCTGCTGCTGTAAATGCCGTTGCAGCTGCTCTGATAATCGCTGATAAGACGGATGTGCGTCGCAGCCGTGTCCGTAACCGTTCCACGATTAATTTCGATATCCATGATCGGGTAAATTATGCAGCCGAAAAATCGGATGTTATATTGGAGCCGGATTCGAAAACGATCACTCTCGATTTAAAGATCAATACTGAAATTTGTGCCGTGATGGACTATTTCGAGATTTTTACCGGACGGATGCTACTTTGCAGGAAAGCAGCTGAATTTCTTGGCCTGCAGTTCAAGCTGGATATAAATGATGTCTATTTATTGTAATATCATTTGTTTCATATATTTTGGAAAAAGTTTATCTTTATCGCGTTTTAACGAAATAAAGGTCTAACTAATCTAATGAATATGAAACATTTTTTATGCCTTCTTTTTTGCTTATCTTTCCTTCTTTTCCCTGTTTATGCACAGGAATCGTATGAAACGTATAGTGGAGATACATTCAAAACCGGTGATGTGCTTACTCTCGGAGATTTCTATCTGAGTTCGACTAAGTATAGCCATTTGAAATACGCGTATACGGATACCTATGGAAAGGTTCGGTATGAGGCGTTCAATGGAAAGGATTTGCCTTTCTCCAAGGTAACAATCCGTGAGATTATCCGGCCGGAAGATAAGAATATGTTCCTGAACGAAGCTGTCGTGTTTGCCTTGGAAAGTGAGAAAGCTCCCGATAAGAAACTGTTCGTGGAGATTGATCGTGCGATCGAACAAGGCGAGATCGTCGTGAATATGCCTGAACCTGTTATAAAATGCGAGGAGATGACGCTCGAACAAATGTTTATTTGCTGTGTTCGTGTCAATAAATTACCGATAGACGACAAGGTGGTCTTGAATTATATCAGTGTCGTCAATAAAGAATTGGGGCAGGAATGCCGGCGCGATCAGTTTAAATTCCGTAAACTGAAAGGCGAATATCAGGCTCGCTTGGAAAAGGGAATGGCCGATTTTGATTTTACGAAAACTTATTTCATAAAAGTGAACAATAACCATAACGGTTATGATTTTGACCATAAAGGCTATCCATTGTCCTATCCGACACGTTCGGGCAGTTCTCCCAAACAATGTATTCCTTTCAACGGTTTCAATTTTATGCCGGTTAATCCGGATCAGGCGTTCTTTATCCCTGTGAGCATGGATGATGCAGAAAAATACGAGAAACGGAGCAGAGGAACTGGTCAGAACGGCTATGTCAGCCCGTTGGTATATACGGTTGTCTATTTGCAGCCCTTGGATAAGTATATGGAACTGCCAAAAGGAAAATACAATGTTCTCAACGTGGAGAACCTATATCGCTCGACACTGATCGGTGTCAAGGTTAAAGGCTTGGAGGTCTATGATAATAAAAATTTCCGGTATAATTTGATTGGATCGGCTTTGTTTGAATGATCCCTTGTAAATCCGTTCCTAAAAGACCATGGCAAAGGTATTTTGACACCCTCATTGTGATTTCATTTCTGGGAATAGAGGGTGGCAAAACTGCCTTGAAAGAGAAAGTTTAGAATACCGGAATCGAATAGACCAGCCCTAACGAAATACGATGCGTGTCGGGATCGACTGCTCCCATATCCAAGGCTGCTTTTTCAAGTTTTACGCCGCGATATGTATAAAGGAGAAAGATGAAAAGATCACTGTTCTTGATCGGGAAAAATTCGAGACTGCTCTGTGCATTCCAGGAACGGCGGTACATGCCTTTGGCAAATGGTCCGTTCGCCTTGTACACTTTTCCGGTTTCATAAGCACCTTTCACATAGAGGTTCCAGCGCGGGTGAATCCGGTAGTCCACATCGGCGATGACCGATAGATACTCGGTATTGCAAGCTGTCTGGGCTGTCTCTGGCAGACGGCTGATAACGCCGTGCTGGTCCAATCCCTGCCGGGTGTACATGATGTCCAGATAAGTCAGCAGAGGTCCTTTCTCGATCGTGTTGCCGCAGGTGAAGTAATAAGAATAACGTTTCTGTGTCTGTTGTCCTACGGAAGCGGCATAACGGAGTTGCAGGATGCGGTCGAAATAGTAGCTGTTCCAGTTTACCGTATACATGAAAGGAACTTTTGCTTCTCGTGTGTTGTCGGGCAATCCGGTCGGGTAGATTTCGTTGTCCTGTCCGCTTCGGTTGTTCACGATCTGGAAGCAAAGTTCGTGGTCAGGATTGATCTGCCAGTTACCTGAAATACCAGCCTGATAGCAGGTCAGTAGGTTGTTGAACTCACTGAATTCACGGACTTTTATCGAATTGACAAAATATTCGTATCCTCCGAAATTGACAAACTGCTTACCGATCGTAAAGCCGAACTTGTCATGTACTTTCAGGTTGACATAAGCCAATTCGAGCGAGGACGAAAGGTTGTCCAGCGAATAAGGGTCCGAATATTTATTAAACGACTGCCGGTAATGATAAGAAAGGTTTTTCCATACATTCCCTTTTATTTCCAATCGGACACGATTCAGCTTGAAGTTCATGCCGTCGAAATCGGAACCGATGAAATTGGCGTTTGCCGAAGTAAAAAGCTGAAAATTCATTTCTGCGCTTTCAATCACCTTTTTCCCTCCTGTAAGTCGTTCGACCAAAGTCGGTTCTTGTCCAGGAACGGTTTCTTTCTCAATCTTTTGTGCAAAGACGGATGGAACGGATATGAATAGTATTGTCAATAAGTAGAGATGTGTTTTCATGTTTGCAAATAAAATGTTTCAGCGTTCAAATATAGTGATTTTATATGACCTTTGGAAATCCGTAATTATTCTTACCTTTGTTGAGGTTTAAAAGGTAATGAGTTTAGGTTATGATTAAAGCAGTATTTTTTGATATTGATGGGACATTGGTCAGCTTTAAAACACATGTAGTCCCGAAATCTACCCTTCATGCGATCGAATTGTTGAAGAAGAAGGGGATAAAAGTATTTATAGCAACTGGTCGTCATCGCCGTTCGATTAACAATCTGGGCGATCTTGAGTTCGATGGATATGTAACTTTGAATGGTGGCTATGTGTTTGCCGGAAAGGACGATGTGATTTATAAGCATAGCATTCCCGATAAGGATATCGAAGCCTTGGTTCGTTACCAGGAAAAAGAAGGCGAATTCCCTTGTGCCTTTGTGCAGGAAGACGAGATTTTTATGAACTATACGGATAAGGCGGTCAATGATGTGTTTCATCTGTTGAACTTCCCGGCTCCTCCAATCCGTCCGATCGAGGATATTTATGGAAAGACGGTCTACCAGTTGATCGCCTTTTTTACGGCAGAGCAGGAGAAACGTATTATGAAGGTCTTGTCGCATTGTGAATCCACGCGGTGGAACCCTCTTTTTACAGATATCGTACCGCTTGGAAGCAGTAAACGGGTCGGGATTGACAAAATGCTGGAACATTACCATATCGGTCTGGACGAATGTATGGCCTTTGGTGATGGTGGTAATGATATTCAGATGCTTAGCCATGTCGGGATTGGGGTTGCTATGGGAAATGCGGCCGAAGACGTGATGAGTGCAGCTGGTTATGTGACCACCTCTGTCGACGAGAATGGTGTATACAATGCGTTGAAACATTTCAACATTATTTGATTTTGAACTGTTACATATATATAAGATAGTTATGATAGACGAGTTATTGAAATTTAATCGTGAATTTGTAAAGAGTAAAGGATACGAGAGGTTTATCACCAATAAATATCCTGATAAGAAAATTGCGATAGTGTCTTGTATGGATACGCGTCTTACGGAGCTGCTGCCGGCAGCTTTGGGAATAAAGAACGGGGATGTCAAGATCATCAAGAATGCTGGGGCGATTATTTCCCATCCTTTCGGAAGTGTGATCCGGAGTCTGTTGGTTGCCATTTATGAATTAGGTGTGAACGAAGTCATGATTGTCGGTCATACCGATTGCGGTGCCAAGCATATGGACAGCGAACAGATGATTGAGGTAATGAAGAAGCGTGGTATCCCTTCGGAGCATATCGATATGATGCGTTACTGCGGCATTGATTTCAAATCGTGGTTGCGTGGGTTCGACACCCCGGAAGGTTCCGTTCGTGAAACAGTGGCTCAAGTACAAAAACATCCGTTGATCCCAAAAGATATAACGGTCCGCGGATTTGTAATCGACTCGACTACAGGTGAATTGGCTACTGTCGTTTAGATAAATCGAGATGAAAAGTGTTTAATCAAAACCTAAATATGGTTAAATAGTAGACATTGAATATGTTTTACAGCATAAATTCAAATAAAATACTTATCTTTGCACTGTAAACAAAAAGAAGAAAGTTTAGGTTTAGTTATTATTAATCGTTCTCCAAACGTGGAGAACTTAAATGAGTAAAATTATGATGATGAGAGAAAACGAAAAAAGTATGCGTACTTTAGCGATGTTGCGTTATCAGGCTGATCGTTATCAGTCAGTAGGAAATGGTTCAATGTGCCAGCGAGTAAATGCTGAGATTCGCAGATTGGTGAGCCAAATGAGCGAAAGCTCTAAAAATTGAGTATTAAACAGTAAATAATTTGTTAGATGTAGTCTCTTCACCGTAGTCTTTTGAAAGACTGGTGAGAGATAAAAGGGGGAGGCATTCGACGCTTATGAGATAGCGGAGTTTGGCCTTTTTTTATTTTAATGAAGTCAGTCCTGCTCTTGTCTACAACCACACTAAAATCATATTTGTGTTCTGTCATTATAGTTCGAATGTATACAAATATCCGTATATTTGCATAATGTAGAAAACTATAATTTGTAAAACACAATATCGAAATGAGAAAAACGGGATTGTTTTTAGCCTCTATTGCACTAAGTGCTACGCTATGGGCCGAGTTGCCTGAAAAGAAAGGGCTGGATGTCATTAACAGGGCAAATGCCGAGGCCTATATCGGTTTTCTGGCAAGCGATGCATTGGAAGGGCGTGAAGCTGGTTTCCGTGGTGGGCGTATTGCCGGTGAATATATTGTATCTAATTTGAAAACGATGGGGATCGAACCTCTGTTCGAATCCTATTACCAACCTTTTGAGGCTTATAACAAGGAACGGCAGAAGAAGGGCCGTTTCCAGGTTCATCCGGATTCGATCGCGAAGTTGAAACAAGGTGTTCATCAGAAGTTGTCGATGAACAACATCTTGGGGAAGATCGAGGGTAAGAACCCGAACGAATATGTGATTATTGGCGCCCATTACGATCATCTCGGCTTTGATCCGATGATGGACGGTGACCGGGTCTATAACGGGGCCGACGATAATGCTTCGGGTGTTTCAGCTGTCCTGCAGGTCGCTAAGGCGTTTTTAGCGACGGGGGTTCAACCGGAGCGAACCGTTATTTTCGCCTTCTGGGATGGTGAAGAGAAAGGCTTGTTAGGCTCCAAATATTTCGTGCAGACATTCTCGGAGATGGATAAGGTGAAGGGGTATCTGAATTACGACATGATTGGCCGTAATAAAGACGAGTCCAAGCCGATGCATGTCGTTTATTTCTATACGGAAGCGCATCCTGTGTTTGGCGATTGGTTGAAAAACGATATCAAGAAATATGGCTTGAATCTGACTCCTGATTATCGTCCGTGGGATAAACCGGTAGGGGGGAGTGATAACGCTTCGTTCGCTCTTTTGGATATTCCGGTCATCTGGTACCATACGGATGGTCATCCTGACTATCATATGCCAAGCGACCATGTGGAAAAGATAAACTGGAATAAGATTGTCGACATAACGAAAGCCTCTTTTCTGAATATGTGGAATCTGGCGAATGAGAAAGACTATTGATGTGATCGTTTATATTTCTTATTTCAAAACACCTATGTTTCGAATTCAAAACATAGGTGTTTCGTTTTTAAAACATATATGTTTTGAACTCGATATCTCCTGGCTGTGAAAAGAAGTATTATCCATTTATAGAAAGATAGTTGTTTTGTGAAATAAGGTATACATCTTCTCTCTGTAGGTCAGTGCCTTTTCCTCGATAGCCAATAAGCTGTATGTATTTTTTTAAATCATATTGTATGATTACTGTCTCATTTAATAGACTTATAAGAAGGTAGCACTTACCTCTTTCACTTTCTTTGTAACTGATTAAATAGTTGTTTTGAACTATGTGAATTGTGTAGTCTTAAATCACTTCATATTCTTGGTATTTCAGTATTTATAGGGAGTTGATATATATGAATTGTTTGCTGAAGTTGTGAAGATGGACCTTAAAATCAAAAGCTATTGAAATAATGTGGATTTTTCAAATACAAGAAGGTCCACCCTTCTGTTATGAAGAGCAGACCTTTTGAAAAAAAATTATCAAAATATTTCAATTAATCCCATCCCGGATTTTGTTTTAAATTGGGATTTAATCCGATTTGGTTTGTCGGAATAGAGAACAAATAGTTCTTGGGATCTATAAAGTTTGGAACAGGATTTGTCATTCGTTTTGTATAAACATCAATGGCACCGTCTACGAAACCTAATCCGGATTTAATGGATTCATAATCTTTTGTATTATATCCATTTAAATCATTCTCACTTGTTGCTTTGTCTGGAATGATACCCAATTTCGGTTGGTTCAGGCGAATACCGCAGGCCCAACGCATTAAGTCGTGGTAACGATAACCTTCTGCCATTAGTTCAACACGACGTTCACGGCGGATTTCGCGGATCAAGTTGGCGTTCGGGCCTTTGATTGTTGGATATTCGGCAACCAATTTCGGGTCTTCAATCGGATTTGTTGTCAAATGGTGATTAAAACCAACCCGATCACGCAAAGCGTTGATTGTTTTATCTAATTCGGGATCTTGGCCAAGTTCGGCTCCTGCTTCTGCACGTATCAGAAGAATCTCTGCATAACGGAAGATTGGAGCGTCTAATGTTCCAATATGATGAGATGATGTGTATTCTGACGGATTGTAATATTTGATAACACCATATCCCGTAGATGTACTAACACTTCCACTGGTATATTTACCGATATCCGGACGTTTCCCTTCTAGGTAATAGGTGTATTCACCAGCTTCGGGAGTCGGTACTGTTTGTAGTAAACGCGGATCTCGATTCTTTAGTTCGGCGATTAATGTAGTATGATGAGAGTGGCCTTCGCAGCCGCACATAGAGATTGGTTTTCCTGTTGTTGCACACAAATAATCTTCAACAGCGTCACGACTCAAACCGATAGGAGATTCACCGACTGCAATTTGGCGGCTTAAGTTATTTCCTTTGCCGACAGTCGGATCATATTCCTTCGACAGAATAATTTCAGGATTGGAGTTGTAATCTGCTTGGATAAATAATTCATAATAGGCTTTACCAGGTTTTGAACCTTGGAACAATGAATAGCCATATTCGGATTTCATCAGTTCGCCTGCTGCTTCATAAGCGGCTTTGAGCAATTCGGTATCACCTTCCATATTATGATAACGGCGGAAAGTTCCTTCAAATAAACATATACGTGCCTTTAATGCAAGTGCAGCGTCTTTGCTGATGCGGTAGACACCTGTCGTTTCTTTTTTGGGTAACCATTCAATCGCTTGATCAATGTCTTTTATCATGTTTGCTACAACGGTAATACGGGAATCGCGGCCTTTGTATAGGTCTTCGTCTCCAGGAACCAATACTTTGTCATACCAAGGTACATCGCCAAAGCGTTTTACTTTATTAAAGTAATCTAATGTCTTGAAGAATAAAATTTCACCAGCATAACGATGTTTTACGGCCTCGGTTTCCGGGGATAGTTCGTAATCTTGCATAAAAGCATTACAAGCACGAATATTTTCCCATTTCCAATTGTCATTGTCTGCTGTAGAAATGCTGTGTTGACTGAAAGCTACAGAGTTTGCGTCCCACGGAAGTAGGTCATCAGACTGGAAATCAGTTTCCATCATCCCAAAATTATATTCGTTCGGATTTCCATGTCCGGTGATTAATTTGGGATATAAATCATTACAATATTGCTCTAATGCCTGTGCATTGGCATTTGCAAAGTATTGTTGTGTACTGATAGAGTCTAATGGCTCTTTATCCAGTACATCACAACTTTGGGTTGTGAGGAACAATAAACCACCAAATAATATAATTGACTTTTTCATGTTACTTTGTCTGTTTTTAGAATGTTACGTTGATACCAAATGAATAAGAACGGGTGAACGGGTAAACACTACCGTTGTCGTCAACTTTCAAGTTACCGTTATTGTCACGTCTGCCTACAGCATCCGGATCGAGGTATTTGTACAATCCTGTAGCTTCCCAAAGATTCTGACCGCTTACGAACACTTTTAGCTGACCAATGCCGTATTTATTGATGAGCGCTTTAGGAATAGTGTAGCTTAATGTAACATCTTTCAGACGGATAAAAGCACCGTTTTGCAGATATTTTGTCTGTGTTTGTTTACTTCTATCACTCCAAGTCGGAATAGGATAGTAAGCGTTCGTATTGGTTTCACTCCAAGAGTTATCGATGATGTAATCATTTAAGTTAGCCCACCAAATACCTGTCTTGTATCCCCAAAATACAGGAGAGTCCAACCATACGTCGCGTTTCATTGTACCTTGGAAGAACAGACGTAAGTCAAAACCTTTCCATGAACCACTCAAGTTGAGGTTGAAATTGTAGCGGGGAGTTGTATTACCAATGACTTTTTTGTCGCCCGAATCACCAACACGATTATTCCCACGGTCAATTTTTCCATCACCGTTCAAATCTGCATAACGAATATCTCCTGGTTTCCAAGTTGTGCTGATGAAAGCCTGTTTATTGGCCATTTCTTGGGCTTCAGCTTCATCTTTAATGAAGCCATCTGTTACATATCCCCAAATTTCGCCGATTTTCTTTCCCTGGTAATGAGTTTCATCCAAACTTAATGTCGGATTATCATATTTCGTGATCTCAGAAGTGTTGTCTGAGATGCCGATGCTGATAGAGTAATCCAAAGGACTGCCGGCCACGTCTTTAATCTGATCGTTCCACGTTAAAGATAATTCCATACCTTTGGTTCTCATATCTGCCAAGTTCTCTTTACCACCTGTCGTCCCTAATACAGCCGGGTAAGTTTTGTTTACGACCATTCCTTTTGTATCGCGGATGTAATAGTCAAAAGATCCAGTGAAACGGCCGGTCAGCATAGTCCAGTCTAAACCGATATTGGTTGTGTAAACTTTTTCCCATGTGATGTTTGTACTAGCCAATGTCGGAGCTTTCAAGCCACTAATGATACCGCCGTTCATCAGATAGGCCAAAGATTCGCTTGTCAAGAAACTTAAATATTGGAAATTGCCATCTGTAACTTGATTGCCTAATGAGCCATATGAAGCTCTGACTTTTAGGTTGTCGAAAATATTACGGGCTGGTTCGAAGAAACTTTCTTCAGAGATACGCCAACCTGCTGATACCGAGGGAAAGAATCCCCAACGATCACCAGACATATATTTGGATGAACCGTCATAGCGACCATTTACCTCAAGCAAATATTTTTGCATGTAATCATAATTCAAACGGAAGAACGCACCCTGTACAGCCCAGATTGTTGCTTCTTCACTTGGCATGTTATAAGTACTGGCCAAATCGGTGACAGGGAAATTGTTATCAAATAGATTACTAGTGCTTACGCTTAATTTAGTCGTCTTTTTGCTTTCTTGGTTGTAACCGACCATTACACCTAAATTGTGCTTGTCATTGAATGACTTCTTGTAGTCAGCCCATAAGTTCAATGCTTGATAAGTATCTCCGTAATTAGCTTTTGTTACACCTCCAGGTGTACCAACGGATAGCGGAGATAACGTACTTTCTTCTGGCATTGTCTGATACAGTATCTTGCCGTGCTGGGTTTGATCTTGATAGAATTTGTTTCCGGTATAATCTCCCTTGATTGATAAACCGGCTAACGGTGTCAGATTAAAGGCGGCAGTGTACCAAAAGTCATCCGAGTTGGTTTTGTCTCGCCCAGCTCCATCTAATAAACCAGCAAAGTTATAGTTGAAGTTGCTACCTGCTATACCAGCAAAATTATTACCATCTGGCAGGTAAACAGGAATAGTTGGGAATCCACGATAGATTTCGTAAAAAATGTTTCCTAAATTAAAATTACTGGTGTAGGGATAATCACTTGTATTGCGGTTATATTTTGTACGGAAAGTTACTTCCAACCATTTTGTAATCTGAGTGGAAAAGTTGAAAGACATATTAATACGTTTGTATTTATCCGTACCATATTGCAAAATACCATCTTGTCCTTTATAACCAATAGAGCCGTAGTAAGTCGTCTTGTCTGAACCACCGCTGATACTTGCATTATGCTGTTGCATGAATGACGGTTTGTACATTACGTCGAACCAATCGGTGTTCCCAGCATAAGCCCATTGTCCGGCAGCAGTTATTGAATTGTCTGTTGTATAAAATGCAGAAGGACCTCTCCCCGCAATGAAATCATCTACAGCCTGAACGTGTTCATCTTTGAAATACTGTCCGCTGCCATTGTTCACGTTTGCCTGATTCATGGCACGAATCCACTTATCGGAAGAAACACCATCCGGTAAGCGAGAGGCCATCGACCAAGAAAAGTTGTTATTGTAGTTGATTTGAACTTTTTGTTCTTTTTTCCCTTTTTTAGTTGTGATCAATACAACGCCAAAAGCGGCACGGGCACCATAAATAGAAGCAGAGGCAGCATCTTTTAATACTGATACGCTTTCGATATCTTGTGGGTTAAGCAAAGACAAGTCTGATGTTTCGACTCCGTCGACTAACAATAGTGCTTGTCCTCCATTCAGTGAAGTTGCACCACGTACATTAAATGTAGTAGCTGCATTTGGATTACCACTGGCGAAATCAATATTCAAGTTTGGAATAGCTCCTTGCAAACCTTGTGCAATGTTTCCGATCGGACGATCTTCCAGAATTTCGCTATCTGCAATCCCTACAGCGCCGGTCAGGTTTACCTTCTTTTGTACACCATAGCCAACGACTACGACTTCTTCCAGTTTTTGAGTGTCTTCCGCTAATTTGATTTGAAGAGTGGATTGTCCTGTGTATTTGATTTCTTGAGTTGTGTAACCAATGAAAGAGATCTGAATGATGTCTCCATTTTTTACACCTTCCAATGTGAAATTACCATCCATGTCGGTAATGTTTCCATTGGTTGTTCCTTTCACTACGACCGATGCTCCGGCAACAGGCCCTAGATCATCTACCACAGTACCTGTAACTTTTCCGTTCTGCTGGGAAATGTTCATACCTTGCTTGGAGGGCATTGTTTCTGCAAATATACTTGCTGGGAAACAAGTGGCACCTGCCAGCAAGATTAAGCTGATAGGTTTGAAATTTTTCAACATAATTTGTGTCTTATATTTAATTGAAAGAATGCTCTTTTAATTAAAATGATGGCGCTTATTATCGCTTTTCTACATCATATATACAAAATGTTAGAGTTTTTAGCTTTTGCGTATAAAGTTTATCTGTGTTTGTAATTAGTTCTAAAAGAACTATGGTATTTTTAGCTTTAATACATTTTGATACAACTTCATAACAATATGATTTTCAATAAATTAAACAAGTAAAATATATTATGCAATAATTACTTAAAATACACAAGTCTCTTTAAATTACTTCTGTTAACAAATTAGCAGAAGTACGACCATGTTTTTTATTTATCTATTTTTATATAGTTACATATTTCCAATGGATACATTATTCTGATAAACAGAATAATACCTGTGTAATACCAAAAGAGTAAAATGTTAAAAAAGAAACTTCTACGTATTTTTTTTAGAAAAATAACAGTACAACGGAAAATTTTCATATCTTTGACACCGATATGAAATGTGCAGAGTTCTTTTAGAACTATGGTAGCGTGATTTATGCAGCAAAGAAAATAAAATATTCCACACTGAAAAAAACGGATTGTTAAAATCCGTTTAGGTGTCAGTGCGCGCATAATTAATCAAGTTACCTATTACGCGCGCACAAGTACATACAACCCCCTATTATCCCCCTTTAAAAGGGGGTAAAGTATTGATTTATAACGTTAACACTTTTTATATTCTATTTGTTCTATTTATAAGCGTATAAACAGGTCTACTCCATTGAGGGCGATCGCGTTCGGGTACCTCAGGGTATCACGTCGCTACGCTTTGTTCTACCCTATTGGTACCGTCTCGCGATCGCAGGCAACTATCGTTGCCAATTTTCACCGTCGCTATGATTGTCGTTATAGACGCCTTCGGCAGATAAGTATCGCTTCGCGATCGATTGAAAAACGTGAATTTTTCACGTAAAGGTTTTGGTTAAATTGGGTCGCGAGAAAGACCATGCCAAGACGACGTCCGCTTTCGCGAGTTGTCGCGATCAGCGCAGGTGCAAGTACAAACGCCTAAACCCGGCTGGGGATACCAGTCGGGTAGGGGACAAGGACAGTTAAAACAAATTACTGAGCAGGGTCGGGAGCAGGGTCGGGAGTCTTTTCCTTTTCCAACTTTTCCTTATACGCCTTTTCCATGTCAATTTTGCGCTGACGTTCACGATCGGCGAGATCATTCTTTAATATAGCGTAATCAGCCAAATCGAAATCCGGGTCCTCTGTAGGTAATACATCATCAAAATCTTGGTCATGATCGGGATAATCACCGGATCGAACACCGGAAGAAACAGGCATCCCCATTGCGAGGCGGTAAATAAGTTCACGAACTGTAAAACTTTCGGAAGGTTCTACCAGAACTTCGTCGCTTACTTTTTCTTGAATAAGTTCCGAAGGAAGATTACTAAAATTATAAGCGGTAACAAACATATGAACAAAAAACTAAAAAATGCAACAATAAAAAATTCAAGCATAATATTAAAGCATTGGAGTACCGTATTTAGGCATCAAACGAAGTGCCTTAACATCCTGGTACATTTGTACCCAAAACTTATCGTCTTCGGTCTCTGATGTAGCAAAAACACGGTTACTTGGTTTACACTCAACAAATGTAGTATTTAAGTTCGGTTTGTCCTCAAAAATACGATTCAAATGCCAAAATGAAAGATTACCACGGAAATCGCCATGAGCTTCCGAAGGATGATACTTATATTCAGCATAACGCGGAGTATAACCAAACGTACCATTATTGTAAGCCGCATCTTCAGATACAAACAATTCTTGATTCTTAATTTCCTGTTCTGACAAATGGGCAAATTCCGGGAAATAGAAATCCATGTTATCAAACTTCGTAAAATCACGCGGAACACCCTGTTGATAGCCGGAACGCGGAGTAATAGACATGATACCGATAATATATCCATGCTCTTCAAAATAATGCTTGAAACCGTTATTGATTCCAGCAGAAATACCATGTCCGGCCATATTTGCCTGCGGTGACGTTTCATCAGTCGAGGATGTTTGCAATACTTCCGACACAGAAATAGGCATACGACCGCCACCGAGGAACTGCGGACGCTGTAAACGCGCATCAGATGAACGAACACCAAAGTGCGACAAAATTTGCTCAATATAACGAGAACCACCGCGGGCATTACGTTCGAACCAACGCTGCAAAGCATTCGAGGTACGAAGGTCGTTAATATTAATACCCATTTCGTCAACATTGACTTTTAATGTACCGTTCGGATCGAGTTCGGGCGCACGGTTATTTGCACCACCATTGACGGCAACAAAATCAGCAGCGTAAGGGTTGCCGGAATTTTGGGCCATAGTAAGATCATAAGCCGTAGAAGCTTGAAATTCACGACCATTACCGTCAAACCAGCGCTGTTTTGTCTGGCCAGTTTCATTTTCATAAACAACATCCATAGAACCGCCAGCGCCTTGTACGGGAACGGAAACTTCAGGGCCACGTTGCAACCACGGAAGGGCGGACGTGAAATAATCTTTTTCCCAAGCACGACGACGAAGCGACATAAGCGCCATAAGCTGATCACCACCAACAGTTGTCCCACTACCTAAGGTAAAATCAATAGGATCGGTCAAATTCTGATCACGGTAATACTCATTATAGATCAACTGATAGGCACGGAAAGGCAACGCGGATACTTGAAAACCATTAGGAACCTTAACGCCGTTAACAACATCATAAGATTTATTACCACAAGCAGAAAGCGTAGGCAATCCAAGATAATCCCATAGAGAAGAATCGCCGAAATATTCTTTTATTAATGAAGCCGAAGAAACTAAGTGCGAGTCTTGATTAATTTGAATTTTCGGGAACATTGGCATATCTTCACCGTCTACGCCTTTAGTTATGAAGTCTTCCCATTCATTCCACACAAGACGATTCGGCACAAAGAAATAGTGAGTAAAAACATTCACGCGGTGCATCATAGGAGCCACAAGGGGAGCCAAACGCACAAGGGATTCAGTTTTCACGCGGAATTTATCACCGGGAACAACAGGCATACACATAATAGGTACGAGTTCGCCCATGTTCAACGTTAACTTTGATTCATATGATAAGTTGAAAGCATTCCGACGAGGACGTTTCATTCTTATCGAGTTAAATATATTTGCCATTACATTTTACATCTTAAACGTTCATTCATTCTTTTTTCATACTCTTCGCGTTGTTCAAGCTGCATGAGATCGGTAAGAATAGGATTTTCACGAGCACAATAATCAATCCACTCATTGAACATTTTATGTCGGAAAAACTCTTCACGCATTTCCTTTAAAAAGGCTTTCATATCATCATCATAGAGCTTATCAGCATAATAACGAGGCATAGCCATTTTATGACCGGCCCACGCACGAACATAATCACGAGGATGTCTACGATAAAACTCAATGATATCAGCTTTCATGAATCCAAAGCCGATACCAGGGTTTCGGGAACAAAGCATAAACGGCTTATACTTCTTTTCGTCTCGAAGAATCTCGGGACACATACTTTTTTCGTACATGTATTTACAGACATAAGCGATCTCTTTAATCGTCAAAGGGTGAGCCTGTACAAAACCGTTCTGCCAACATTCGGCCAGTAAGTCACCAGCCATTTTACCAGTAAAAGGGAAGCCAAATAAGATCATATGATAGTGAGGACGGCCATTTTTCGCACCATATTCAGAAGTGACAAAATAACGCATTTTATAGTCCTCATACTTCTTTCGAAGCCGTTTCATAAACAATTGTACATCACGCTTGGATACCACGGCAACATTTGCTTGAAATAGGTCACTACCAATTCGTTCTATAGGTAAATGTTCATCATCATACGTTAAAGTGACAAACAAAGAGAACGGATACTCTTTGGCTTCCGCTTGTAAGCGATATACCCAAGATTGGCGTTTATTCTGACGACAATTTACACACCAACCGCAAGGAACTTTCGCTTCTACACTGGCAAGATACATAGGGTGAAGGCATTTAGCCATTCAACGCAGGAGTATCGGGTTTGTCAAAGATCGACTTTACAGCATCAATGACCGTTTCTAAAACGGCAATGATAATTTTCCAAACTGGTTTCATAAGCGAACACCTCCTCTACTTACACGATAACCACGGATTCTACGTCTTCTACTACGACCGAGAAATCCACGTCTACGGCCTCTACGTCTACGTCTCATAACAAAAAATTTATTTGGGGTTAAACATTTGGTCAAGCTCGCGAGAATCGCGAAACATGTACATCATCATACGCTTAAATAATTCGGAAGCAACATTCTTTGCATCTGAACTATCACCGAAAAGACGTTCCATTCTATTACGGAACGCATTAATATCGTTATCCTGTTGAAGTTTACGGATACCTTCCATTGCGGTTGCATATTGAGCATTCGAAAGCTTAATCTTATTGTCAAACAGGGTACGATCTAATTCATATTGGAGTACCTTTTGATTCGCACCAGTCCAAGCGCCAGTAGCGCTTGCTTCGGAGAGATTTTTCTCTGCTATAGCACGATCAATAGATACGTTACGAAGCTCACGAGCAAGGTTAAGATCAAACCCGGAACGAGCGGTAGACATAGCAATATTGCCTTGACGAATACCTTCGGTTCGAGCTTGTTCTTTAATGAGCTTATTTTGAGCTTCCATGTTTTCAACTTGAGCTTTATTTTGACGCATTGCCATATACATAGACGCAGCATCAGATAAACCAAGATTCCAGCCGCGGTAGGGTTCCATTGTAGCACGTTGGATTTTCGCGGGTTGATATTGCGGAGCTGAACCAGCGCTATTACCAGTAACACCACTACCATAAACCAAATTAGGATTAAGGCCAGCTTGCCGAAGACGGGACATTTGCGCAGTCGGTGAATTATACTGATTCTGCATGTTCCACATTTCGACACTACGGGCATAAGCCTTTTCATTCTCGGCGGTTTGCCAGTTGTTCTGGTATTTAGCCAACTGCATGTTCTGAATATTAGCCTGTCGTTGGGCATTTGCACCAATCATAGAACCAGCAAGAGAGCCAAGACCACCAACTATAGCACCAATAGGCATACTAATCAATTTTAAGTGATTCTAAATAATACGCATTGATCTCCTTTACGGTATGATCACAAACGAGAAGAGCTACCAATTTTCTACCAGCATTATGTGCTTGTATAATATCACGGGCAGAGAATTGTATACTACGAAAACGTTCAACACCTTCTACATCAGTAAATTGTACATGAAAATAAAACCGTCTCATTGTCCTTTTAATTTAAGGCTACCGAGATTCTTTTAGAACTAATATCATTTTAAACATTGAAAACACAAAGATGTGTGAGCCTGCTTGTTTCATTGAATAAGAAGTTATTATGAAAATCAGAGTAATTCTTTCAATATCATGGAACACAAATTATGATTCAAAAGAATCAGACCTATTAGCCTAATCCTGTTGCCGGAGCTTCTGTGATTGTTAAAAGGAACCACTAACGGCATCATGACGAATATGGATGATAATCTTCCTCCAGTGGTAGTCCATTGGTTTTGATTGATGGCATGGAAGGTGGTATCAACGCTGTCAACCCGCAGGATATTGAGAATATTTCTGCATTGAAAGATGCTGCCGTTTCTTCCATTTGCAGGGTTTGTGTTCCTTTGGTGTAATTATTACAAAAAGCGGTAGAACAGGAAAACCAGTTGTAAACAACAATAATAGCTTTCGATGGAATGATTCGGTAAGAACCCTAACCAAATGGATTCATATTCAAAAATACAGCATTCGTTCCGAATAGTCCGGGATGGCCGGGAAAAGAAAAAGGAGCCTGCTAACCCATATATGGATATGTTCTTGGCTGTGGATATATCGTCTTATAGCGAAGTGCTGTATAGTAAAGGTCTCGGCTAGGTGCATTGTGTCGGTGTAGGAGTGTGGTTAGGCGATTATGGTGTCGGTGTGACCCGTGGTATGGTCGATGGTTTTTTAATGGCAAACGGTCAGCCGATCGATGTTATACAAGGTTGGATTGACCAGTTGCCCAGCGTAATAAGTCTCTCCTCTCCCCAGTCATTTTTGGCCTCTTCGCTCATAACAGTAGCAGCGATTGTCTTATTATAATCTGTATCGGGATGAGCACGTTCGCGAAAAGCTCTCCAATAGCTCTGTGCTTTGGCATCCAGATTTCCATTCTTTTCATAACATGCTTCCATATAGTTTAATAAGGCATCTGATGCACGATTCGCAATCGTTTCATCACTCAGATAACCATTTCCTGCCGCATCCTTTTTTATTTTTTGTTCCCGAATCGAAAAAAAAGTTTCTTGTATTTCTCCATTTGTCTTTTCTTCTTGTTTCTCTGTCCTTGTGAAACAATTTGTCAATATGTTTTCGGATTACTTTTTCAGCATGATCTGCTTTTACCCGAAAGGTTAAATACAAAACAACTTCTCTTTTTTTGTGTTACATATATCAAAAAAGATGTTGGTTTCAGCCAAGACATGTATCATAATTTAAACAAAAAACATTAGTTATGTTGAAAAGAATTAAGCCTGTCAGCATGGTTTTGCTTGCGAGCACGTTATGTTTCTCCGGGAATATATACTCGGCTTCAAGTGCAGGTAATCCAGACACTGACATTTCCCAACAAAATGCAAAAGTAACGGGAACCGTCGAAGATGCTTTGGGACCGGTTGCCGGCGCGTCTGTTGTTATAAAAGGAACCACCAACGGGACAATGACCGATATGGATGGCAACTTTACGTTGGATGGGGTAAAAAATGGGGATATTATCCAAATATCCTTTATCGGTTACGCCACACAGGAGATTCCTTATGCAGGACAAGCCTCTTTGTCTGTACATCTTGAAGAGGACACGCAAAAATTGGATGAAGTAGTCGTGACTGCTTTGGGTATGAAGCGTGATAAAAAAGCGTTAGGTTACGCCATGCAGGAATTGAAGGGAGACGAGTTGTTGTCTTCCCGCGAACCAAATTTGGCCAATTCGTTGTCTGGTAAAGTTTCCGGTTTACAGATTGTACGCTCCAGTAACGGGGTGGGAGGTTCTTCGAAGATCGTGCTCCGTGGTAACAGTTCGCTGACCGGTAGCAATCAGCCATTGATCGTGGTGGACGGTACGCCGATGGATAATTTTACAGGCGGTGTGGATGATGTTTGGGGTAATTCCGGAGCCGATATGGGTAACGGCCTTTCTGATATTAACCCTGAAGATATCGAATCGATGACGGTCCTGAAAGGAGCTTCGGCAGCTGCACTTTACGGTTCGAGGGCCGGTAACGGCGTGATCCTGATCACGACCAAATCGGGACGGAAAAACGAAGGGCTGGGGATTACGGTGAATGCTGGTATCACGGCTGAATCCATTTTCTTGAAACCGGATATGCAAAACAGCTTCGGACAAGGATCGGTCGGAGTTTATGACAACCAGTCCCGTTTGAGTTGGGGACCGAAAGCTGAAGGCCAGACTGTGACGGATTGGCTCGGACGCCAAGTGCCTCTCCAGACATATGATAATATCGATGCTTTCTTCCATACAGGAACCTCTTTTAACGAAGGCGTCAGTTTCCAGCAGAATGTTAACGGAACTTCTGTCTTCGCATCTATTAACCGTTCGGATGATGCCGGTATCACACCGGAATCGAAACTGAATAAGACGAACGTTACGTTGCGTGCCACCACGTTTCTCGATAAGGCGGAGAAATGGAAGGTGGATGCCAAAGTGAACTATATAAATATGAATGCCCATAACCGCCCGATCCAAGGCGTGAACCCGTCAAATGCGTTCAACACGATATACGGTCTGCCTCGTTCCTTGAATGTTAAGGAATTTAAGAGCAGCGTGGATGAAGAAGGCAATATGATCTGGTGGGATGCCTCCAAGAACCCGCAGGAAAACCCGTACTGGGTGACCAAATACCGGCAGAACAATGATACCCGTAACCGTCTGTTGGGTAACGTATCGTTGAAGTATGCGCCGACCAACTGGTTCGATATCGAACTGCGTGGCGGTACCGACTATTATACGACGACCAAAAATGAGAAAGTATATGCCGGCGGGAAAACACCCGCGGCCTGTCTACTGAAGGTTCTGAGACATTCTACGAAAATAACTACAGCTTCCTGGCTACCGCACGCAAAGACAACCTGCTGGACCGCTTGGGCGGTTTCGTGACATTCGGAGGTAACCTGATGATGCAGCAGCGAACCAAGATGAACGCTTCGGCTGGTGAATTGCTGGTTCCAGACCTTTTCTCCTTGAACAACGGCATTAATAAACCGACCGTTACCTCCGAGTTGATCCGCCGGAAGATGAATTCCCTTTATGGATCATTGCAACTGAACTGGGACGGCTATCTGTTTTTAGACGTGACAGCCCGTAACGACTGGTCATCTACTATGTCCAAAGACAATCGCTCTTATTTCTATCCTTCGGTCAGTCTCTCCGGTGTGATCTCGGATATGTTACCTAAGATCGGCGGAAACATGCCGGAGTGGTTCACCTTTGCAAAGGTGAGGGCTTCTTATGCGGAAGTCGGTAATGATCTTGATCCCTATCAATTGTACAATAATTACACGGTAGGAAAAGACGAAAACGGGAATACGACGGCTGCTCCCGGCCAAATCTTGTTTGATTCGAGCGTACGAAGCGAGTTGATCAAATCATGGGAAGCCGGTCTCGACGTGCGTTTCCTGCTGGTATAAGACGAATGCGACCCGCCAGTTGCTGAACCTGCCGCTCGACCCGTTTGCCGGGTATAGTTCCCGCAAGGTGAACGCCGGTAATATCCAGAACGAAGGTCTGGAAATCTCGTTGAACGGTGCCATTTTCCAGAGTCCGGACATGCAGGGATTCAACTGGAAAGCGACAGCCCAGTTCTCCTTGAATCGCAATAAGATCATCGACCTGTATCCGGGCGTGACGCTTTATGACATCAAGACATTGGATGCGATCCAGATCGTGGCGGCACAAGGCAGTTATTATGGTGATATTTACGGACAGACCTTTCTGCGTGTGACGGACAAGGACAGTCCGCATTATGGCAAAGTGATTGTGGGAGACGACGGCCTACCTCTGATCTCTGCTGAAAAGAGCAAGGTGGGTAACCAAAGTCCGGACTGGATGCTGGGTTTGACGAACAGTTTTTCATATAAAGGGTTTAACTTGAGTTTCCTGGTCGATTTCCGTATCGGTGGCGACATCTATTCGGCAACAGCTTCCAACCTATTTGTCCGTGGTAATGCAGCCGGAACGGTTGTGAACGGGGAACGTCAGGATTTTGTCGTGCCTAACACGGTTGTCAAGAAAGACGGAGGATATGTGGAAAACAATGTTCCGGTCACTCACCAGAACTATTGGGAGCGGATCGGATCGACCGGTAATTACGGTTTGCCGGAGGTTTTCACATATGACGCAACCAATATTCGTCTACGTAACATTACTTTAGGATATACGTTCAACAGAGCGATGCTGAAAAAGACGCCGTTCCAGCGTTTGAATCTGTCTGCTACCTGCAACAATGTATGGATGATCCATTACAATTTGCCAGGTATTGACCCCGAATCCGTTTCGGCAACCAACACGAATGCGACTGGTTTCGAAAACGGGGCCGCTCCGACGAGCCGTTCGTTCACGTTTAACGTAACGGTCGGGTTTTAAAAAGCTTACAAAACCTTTCCGGAAGACCGGATGGTCGGTTTTTGATAATTTGCAATCATTTTGTAAAGGATATAAAAAGAAACAACATAATATGAACACAAAAAATAAAATATTAGCAGGCCTATTCTCTATGGCGGCATTGTTTTCTTCCTGTAACGATTTTCAGGAGATAAATGAAGATCCGAACCAGGTGGATGAAAGCAAGGTAAAGCCTGAATGGTTCTTGAATGCCTCGATCGTCGGTGACCAGATGAATCCGGAGATCGCCGAACGTATGTTTATCCTGACTTGGAACCGGGCGTCTCGTTTCAATCGGGGAAGCGGTTTCACGATCGGTACGGATAATAATGATTATATCACGCGCTACCTGAGCAACGACTATGCCGTGAAATGGTTAAATCAGGCGACTAAAGCCGTTCAACTGGGCGAGAAGAAAGTGGCCGATGGTGAATCTGATCTCTATCCGTATTATAAAAATGTGATCCAGATGGCGCGTATCTGGCGGGCTTACCTGAACTCGGAGGTCTCTGACGGGTTCGGGCCGATTCCGGCGTTGGATGCTTTTTCGGGCGTTCCGGGCGAGTACGACAGTGTAGAAGCGATTTATACTTTTATTCTCAAAGAACTAAAGGAGGCGGAAGCCGCGCTCGACCCGTCAATTGATATGTCTCCGATGTCGGCTGAAGACGCTTTCTATGCCGGAAATGTGAATATGTGGAAGAAATATGCCAATTCTCTGCGTATGCGCCTGGCAATGCGTATTGTGAATGCAAACCCGCAGCTGGCTGAAAGAGAGTTTGAAGATGCCGCTTCCAAAGGATATATTTCTTCACTTTCCGAACTTGCCGGTGTACAGGAAAAGGACGGATGGAGCGACCTGACCAGCGTTATGTCCCGTACCTGGAATGCACAGGCGATGTCCGTTACATTCAAGAATCTCGTGGTCGGCTTGGGAAGTAACGAATTTCCACTACCTGATTCATTGAAAGCACATCTGAAGAACCCGCATACTTACATGGGCTTGTATTTGGATAGGCATTTTCCGTTGACGACGAACGATCCGTGTGCCGGATTTTATTTCGACGGCGTTCCACAATATGTCGATCCACGTGCACCGAAGTTATTTAGTGTAGTAGGATGGAACGATGGTGTGGTTTATTCCGATTATATCGGGGCGGCCAGCGAGGTGAAACCGGTCTCCCTGTTCGATCCGGATGATAACACGAAGCCGATGCTGACAATCGATCCTAGATATACTTGGGGAACATGGGTGGCCGGTGAATGGGATGTGAAAGGTAGTTTGGCTACCGAATTGACCGGAAAAAACTATAACTATCCGTCCATGTCGAAGCAATACCGCATGAGTACTCAGAAACGTGTCTATTTCGGTCCTTGGGAAAGTTATTTCTTGCTGGCTGAAGCCGGCGTGCGTGGTTGGGATGTTCCGGGTTCTCCCAAATCGAACTACGAGAACGGAGTGACTGCGAGCTTCGAGTACCACGGCTTGTTGAGTGAAGTCGGTGCTTATCTGTCTTCTACCGAATATAATCGGATCGGGACATCTGTCAGTTTCGACCATACAACGGAGGCAAAGCCTTATATCGTAAACTATGTTGATCCGTACACAAAAGAGAACAAGACGATGACTTATACATATCCGAAAAATTCCATCTATTGTGGCGGTGCATATAATAACGATGCGATGACGAAGATCTTCACACAGAAATATATTGCTCAGGTTCCCTGGTTGCCCGAGGAAGTTTGGAGCGACCATCGCCGTATCGGTTTGCCTTTTTTCGAGAATCAGGCTGTCGAAAAAGACTATAACCCGTTGAACCAGGTTCCCTTGACAGTTGCCACTTCAAAAGAATGCCGTTTGGAGTTTTATCCGAAGCGTTATCGCTATCCGGCCAATATCCAGACGAACAACCTGGAAGGTTATAATAAAGCCCTCGAACTGTTGGGCGGACCGGATGTGGTGGAGACTGCCTTGTGGTGGAATCTGAAGTAGTGATATGAGAAAAGGTTGGTAGGTGTTCGATGAAGAACTTTCCTACCAACCTTTTTATATGAATGAAGCAAACTGTTTATTGCATGCCTTCTGTCGTTACTTCCTTATTGATCTTTTTCACTAATCCTTGAAGTACAGCGCCCGGACCTAGTTCGATGAAATGATCGGCACCGTCGGCAATCATGTTCTGAACGCTCTGTGTCCAACGGACCGGGGCGGTCAGCTGGGCAATCAGGTTAGTCTTGATTGTTTCAGGGCAGGTTTCTCCTTTCGTGCTTACGTTTTGGTAAACAGGGCAAGACGGTTTGTGGATCGGAGTC
>ERZ780214.283-NODE-283-length-25462-cov-2.21474_pt1 | contig 25462 bp, 20 predicted proteins | sample MGYA00510976_ERZ780214 | MGnify/ENA primary metagenome ERZ780214 (study PRJEB29588, sample SAMEA2154920) | human gut metagenome | biome: human gut; feature: human-associated habitat; material: faeces | place: Denmark | collected 2008/2010 ... | reverse complement strand
ATTTGGTTTTTAGACCACCCACCGAAGGGAACTATTACTCAAATAGCTGATATGAGGGGGTGGGAAACTTCAGTAAATAACTATTTATGGGGGAAACCGTAGCTTCTGTCATGAGAGCAGAAGTTTGGTTTCCCCCATTTTATTTTCCTGGGTGGAACGGACTGTTTATCTCAGTTTGATGGAAAGCCTGTTGAAACGTTCATCCATCATGTGTGCAGGTATGATTGCCTTTATGGTGTCGAGTACGGCATTTACCATCCTCTCCCTTATAAAATCGTCCTTTATAAGAATCGAGACATTTCTTTGTGCAGGCGGATTGACATCGAGAGTCTGTATGTTCTTTTTCTGTTCTTCACTCAATGTACTGATATGCAGTTCCGGAATAATGGTGTATCCACCGTTTTTATCTACTATTTTTATGAGCGTATCAATACTTCCCGCCTCATAGATATGGTTACCTATATCTTTGTTTTTACAGAAATTTATGCCACTGTTGGGAAGGCAGTGTCCCTCTTTCAGAATCCACATGTGTTCCGGTGGCAGATTGCCGTTTGCGATTATCTGCCGTGCTTTACTGCATCTTTCCGAGAAGTAGGCAACAAACTTTTCCACATATACCGGAATCTCCAGAATGTTGGCCTGCGCTTCGGGAGGCGTGGTGATGGCAATGTCCAGATTCCCGAATCTGAGATCCTGAACCAGCGATTTGTTCTCCTTTTCGTCGATGGAAAGATTCACATTGGGATATGTATTTCTGAAATGATAGATAAAGTAGGGAACAAGATAGGGAGCGATGGTTGGCAGGATGCCGATACGCAGACTGCCGTTCATGCTGCTGCTTTCATCAGCTACCACCTCTCTGATTCTCTGGGTTTCGTTCAAGGCTATTCTTGCCTGCCTTATTATTTTTTCTCCGATGGCAGTAGGAGAAATATTCTTCCGGTCCCTGCTGAATATTTTCACATCCAACTCTTCTTCCAGTTTCTGAATCATGGCACTCAGAGTAGGCTGAGTCACACCACAAGCCTCGGCAGCCAGCACAAAGTGACGATACTTGTCCAGCGCTACTATATATTCCATTTGCTGTAAAGTCATACATCAATAGATTTTATCTATACAAAGATAGAAAAAAGCTGTTGTAAACCTTTCAGGCAGATTGTATTTTTGCATCAGAAACAAATACCTGATCATTGGAAATGAGAAGAATTTGTTCCGATAGTAAAGTATAAACCATAAAGATAAAAGAATATGAAAGCAGTAAACCTTACAAAAGCCGATTTCCTGAATAAAGTAGCAAACTATGAAGTAAATCCCGAATGGAAGTTTTTGGGTGAACGTCCCGCAATAATCGATTTCTACGCTACCTGGTGCGGTCCATGCAAGATGCTGGCTCCCATATTGGATGAAATTGCCGAAGAATATGCCGGTCGGGTAGACGTATATAAGGTAAATGTAGACGAGGAAGAAGGACTTGCAGCTCTTTTCAGAATCAGAAGTGTACCTACCTTGCTTTTCGTCCCGTTGACGGATGCACCGCAGATGGCACAGGGAGCACTTCCTAAGAAAACGCTGGTAGAAGCTATTCAGAATGTACTGTTGAGTGATAAATAAATATTACATAAAAGAAAATTGATATGAAAAAGATATTATTGCTGATTGTATCTGTTTTTATGACAGGCAGTCTGGTTTATGGACAGACAGGTAAAGTTATTTACATCAACCAGTCGGAGTTTATAGAAAAGGTATACGACTATAAGAAGAATCCAGACAAATGGGTTTATGAGGGAAGCAAACCAGCCATCATCGATTTTTCCGCCGACTGGTGCGGACCTTGCCGCAGGCTGTCCCCCGTACTGGAGAAGCTGGCAGAAAAATATAAGGATAAGATTGTAATTTATAAGGTCAATACCGATAAGGAGCGTGAGCTTGCAGCAGCCTTCGGCATTACAAGTCTGCCTACTCTCGTATTCATCCCATTGGGAGATACGCCACAAGTTTCACAAGGTGCTTTGCCACAGGAAGTTTTGGAGAAAGGAATCGAAGAAGTCCTTCTGAAATAAATCAGGCTAGATAAAAAATACCCCTTACTTTTGAAAATAGTTGAAAAGTAAGGGGTATTATAATTTTTATGCGAATATATTTTGTCTGCTTTGCTGTCTTTCAGAGAATATATTGCTCTACCTGTATGGCTGCTGCATACTGGATATCTTCTTTCAGGAAGTTGCTTAAATTTTCGTAAAACGGATAGACCGGACCATATCCGGAGCCGAACTTGACATTCGATCCGTAGAGAATCGCATTGTAGATGAAATTCTCTGCCTTGTCGACAGCCGTATTCATGTCGTATCCCCTTGCCAGATAAGTTGCGATGGAAGAAGCAAACGTATCTCCCGTGCCGTTTACGTTCTTGGTTTGTATGCGTGCCTTCTTGTACAGCTTGAAGCACTTGCTGATCGGGTTGTAAAATACATCAATCAGGTAATCTCCGTCTTCTATGGATTTGACGATGACACAGTTTCCCCACTTGCTCAGTTCGGGAATATACTCCTTCATGTTATCTTTGGTCAGGCTCTTTCCCAGTAATAGGTCGGCTTCTCTCCGGTTGGGCGTGATGATGGTAGAATAGGGGAAAAGACAATCCTTGTAGGCCTGGATTGCATCGTCCTGCAACAGCTTGTCGCCGGCAGAAGAAACCATCACGGGGTCTACCACGATCGGTATAGACTGTTTTTTCACCACAACCCCGAAAGCCCCTCCCCGTTTAGCCGTTACCAACTCCTGAGAGTATAGCATACCCGTCTTGATGCAGTCGGCCCCTACGTCTTCCAGAAACGAATAAGTCTGGCTGACAACCATCTCAACAGGGATGGTCTGAATACTTTTTACCTTTATTGTATCTTCATCGACTATGCAGGTAATTGCTCCGGCAGCATATCCTCCACATGCCGATATGGATTTGATGTCGGCCTGCATGCCCGCCGTGCCCAGCGGTTCACTTCCAGCAATTAAAAATACCTTATAGAGTTTGTTTGTTAAGTCCATTCTTTTCAATTTAGTGATTACATCCTGAGCCCGTCTGGATATGGCAGGCGTTCGGATCTTGTTTAAGTGCACTCTTGTTTGAAGTACAAAGTAAAGCAATATCGCGTCTGAGTAGATACCTGAAATGTGATATTAACATAAATTTTAAGAATTATAAATAGTGTGAGAACCTTTCTTGGCAATATCTCGTGATAAATAGTGCGTATTATTTGTCTGACTGGAAGAAAAATTCTTTACATTTGTATAATCTTTAAAATATCATGCTATGTTAGGTGCAGTTATAGGTGATGTAGTGGGTTCCGTGTACGAGTTTCACAATACCCGCGATTACAATTTTCCGATGTTTTCTCCTTCCAGTAATTATACAGATGATACCGTTATGACCATGGCAGTAGCCGATTGGACGATGAAGTGCAAGGCGGCAGGCGAAACGGCTTACCCGCATCAGCTACTGGAAGAGTGTATGGTAAAAGTAGCCAACGCTTATCCTTGTCCGATGGGTGGTTACGGAGGTAAGTTCCGTCTGTGGCTTTTTCATCCTCAAAGCCTGACAGACGACACAACCGGAAAGCTGGCAGTACGTCGGTGTCCTTACAATTCCTGGGGAAACGGCTCTGCCATGCGAGTTTCATCCATAGGCTGGCTGTTTGATACGTTAGAAGAAACCGAGAGAGTGGCCGGCATTTCGGCTTCTATCACACACAATCATCCCGAGGGAATAAAAGGTGCTCAGGCAGTAGCGGCAGTCATCTATCTGGCACGTACCGGCAGCGGAAAAGAAGAAATCAAACAATATATCGAAAAACGCTTCGGTTACAACCTGAATGAAAGCTGGGAACATTTGTATCAAACCTACCGTTGGGATTCAAGTTGTCAAGGCACGCTTCCGCAGGCGCTGATTGCTTTTCTCGAAAGCAAGGACATGGAGAGTGCACTCCGCATGGCAGTTTCCATGGGCGGCGACAGCGATACACTTGCCTGCATCACGGGGGCAGTGGCCGAAGCATACTATCAGGAAATTCCCTCGTTTATAGCGGACAAGGTACTTTCTTTATTGCCTGAAGAATTTCTCAGTCTACTGAAGCAGTTGGCAGACGGAGCTTATGCCTCATGTTACGCAAAATATATAGCTGGATACACTCAGGCAAAAACCTGAGAATATACCCCCGACCGGATTTCCTCGCTGAAACCGGGTGAGGTATTTGTCTTCGGTTCTATCTGGCAGGACATCACGGTGGTGGAGCAGCACGACTAGCCTATGAACGATTCGGTGCGAAGTGGGGGATAGGCGTTGGAATGACCGGACAATGTTATGCCATACCTACCATGCAGGGAGGAGTAGAAACCATCCGTCCCTATGTCAAAGATTTTGTAGCATATGCCAAAGTACATCCGGAAAATAAGTTCTGGGTAACTCGAATAGGCTGTGGAATAGCAGGATTCAAAGACAGAGAAATCGCCCCATTGTTTACCGATGCACTCGACGTGCCGAACATCATCCTACCCAAGACCTTTTATGATATACTGATGAAGCGATGACGAATAAAACAAGCTGAAAACTGTTGGTTGTCTGCTTTTTTCTGTTTATCTTTCGACTGAATAAGATTTGAAAACAAAAAATAAAAATTAATATGGGAATCATGAATACTATTTTCGGAAATGTTTCCGAAATGGATATTGCCAGTTTACAAAAAGAGTTTGGCGCATTGCTTTGCGAGGGAGAACGTATTGAAAGGGCTTATAAGCTGATAAGGGACAAGTGGGTATTTACCAATAAGCGTCTGATCATTCAGGATGTTCAGGGAGTGACGGGTAAGAAAAGAGAATATTTGTCTGTACCCTATCGTTCCATAGAACGTTTTTCGATAGAAACTGCCGGTACATTTGATATGGATGCCGAAATGAAAATCTGGATAAGGGGATGTGAAGAACCTCTGGAACAGAATTTTGGTAAGGATTCGAACATTATAGAGATACAGCGAGTACTGGCGCAGTATGTGCTGTAACAGCTCGCTGTAATTCATGCATTTGTTAGATTTATTATTAAGCTATAATCTGTAATATGCTGAAATTCATTCTTTTTGTGTTAGCAGGTGCTGTAATTTATGTATTGTTTTCTTATGTATTGAGATTATTTAATCTGTCTGATGACTTGATAATTGGGATTACCAGCGTATGTGTCAGTTGTATACAAGGATATATTGGATATCTTATTTATATTCGGCCTGATAAAACGAAGATTCAGTAATTCTGGAAGTCGTTTTTATTCACATGCTTTTTATTTTTCCACTTGTCTATAGTCAAGAGTGTGAAATGTTCTGTCCGTACATCTCCTAATGGGGATGGTTTTCCTTGTTCTGTATGATGGAATTTAAATCCGCATTTGTCCATTACCCGGCGCGATTTGAAATTCCCATCGTAATATCCGCACCATACTCTTTTAATTCCCAAGTCTTCAAAACAATGTTCTAACAGGCGATGTACGGCTTCCGGTATCAGACCTTTTCCCCAATAAGGAACTCCTATCCAATAGCCTATTTCTGCATCGCCTTCCTGCATGTCTGCACTGTGTACACTGTCGCCAAACATGATACCCACACTTCCTATGGGTTCTTGAGTTTCTTTCAATACCACAGCGTATGTTTCAGGGGCAGAGAGAATGTTGCGGATAACATTTCTGCTATCTTCCACAGATGTGTGTGGCGGCCATCCTGCTATAGGACCGATATTCGGGTTTTGAGCATATTTGTAAAGTGCTTCTGCATCATTTTCGTTCCATCGACGCAGTATTAGTCTTTTGGTTTCCATAGCTTGTGTTATTATTAGGCAAATATTTTTTATTGTGCATTAGAAAATATGATGCTGTTTTCGTCGAACAGCGGGGCGTCTTGACCTATCTCAATGAAAATCGCTTTATCGGGATTGCTATTGTGTATTTCAAAATATCTTTGTCCACTGTTGCCTACACCCCATCCGTTACAAGGAGCTGGAACGGGTTCAGACTGCATCTGTGCTTTAACTTCTGTAGCATAATCGCCATCAGGAACCATAATAAATTTTCTGACTCCTTTTCTCTGGGACTTTATTTCTTCAAATTTACATGTCTGTCGTTTATCCCAGTTCTCCGATTTTTCTAAAGTTCTGATGACATCATTTATATCTTTATTTGGCAGATGAAAAACCTGAATAAGCATATGCGGTGCTTTGTCACCTTTTCTTACCATCGATATGCCTGGTAAAGACGGGTCGGCTATAAGCCGGATATTTTCATTCTCCTGCACCCATAATGTAAGACCGGCACCAGAGATTTTCTTCCATACAAATCCATCGTATGCTTTTCTTGTTGGTTCGTTCTTTACAGTTTCTGAATGATTACTATTCTTTACAAATACAATATTCCTTTTTCTTCTTTCTACAACAAGAGTATCTTTATTGCATCTGATTATATTCATCGTATCGGAAAAGTGAATTGCTTGGCTATTACCTATACTTTCTCCATTCAATATCAATTTTTTGTCTGTTACTTTCCACTGATGATAAAACAGGGTACTCATACCTATTGACTGTGCAGAGCCATCTTCTTTTAGATCCATGCCCTGAATATAAGATACGTTCTCTGGAAGAACCTCTATCCATTGTCCTGTCAGATTAATGTTGTTATTTGAAGAACAGGCACATAGGACTAAAGCAAAGATTGAAATGATCTGTTTCATAGTATAACTGTTTTAGTTAGTGATATTGATTTGTAAATATGGTTTCTGCTGTAACATAAAGTTAAGAATAAAGATAATCTGTTTTATCAAAAAAGCACCGTATATCTCTGGATAACGGTGCTTTTTTGATAGTTTGTTTATTAATTATTTTGTTTCTCCCAAAAGAATATCTGCTCCCTGAATAAATGTAATATCACGCGGTATGCCTGCACCATTGATTTTGTCGAGGTCTGCCTGAAGTGCAGGAGTGATTCCACCGTTTTCGGCTCTGTACTTCGTAGCGAACTCTACGTTTCCGTCTCCCTGTGTTTGGAGGATTAGCGCAGCCCAGCCGTTCATGGCTTCTTTTGCTTTTCCGAAATCTATTACATACTGACCTTTGGCGTCACGTGAGAAGGCTCCTGCTTTTTCCATATAGTTGAAGCACATCATGTTGGCTTTTCCATGCGATGAAGCTGCTCCAAATCTTACGGAACGCAAGATGCCTGCAATATAAGTAGCGATAGCATCTTCGGCTGTAATATTGGTGATTTCGCCCATTTCGATAAGTTTGGTTACCATGAACAGACCTAAGATATCTGCTTTAGCTTCTTCCCATGAAGTCTTTTCGGTTCCCATCACGGCATCCACACTTTCGTTGGTGTTAATAGTCTGCTTAACACCCAGTCCGTGTGCTACTTCGTGGAAAGTAACATTCCAGAAGAATGCGTCGAAGTTAAGGTATTTCTGCTGTTCGGGTGTTACGATAAGTTGTCCGATAGGCATAAGGATTTTATCAAACTTTGCTTTCATGGAGTTTCTCAGTTGCAGACGACGAGTACCTTTCAGTGCGTGTACTCTTTCGTCATTCGGCAGATTGATGGCGATCGTCTTACTGCCGGCGTTGCAGTCGCCTGCATAATACACGGCATCGTATACGTTCAGGTCGGATGATGTACCCGGAACAAATGTCTTGTATTCTGGTGCACAAGGCAATTCTTTCTGGAGAGCCGGAAGCATGGCTACAAATTTTGCAAGGTCTTTGCTTCTAGCTTCGTCTTTCAACAGGATAAACGACTCGTATGAGGCTTTGGTTTCCTGGAACTTGTCGTCGTAACTTTCAATAGGACCTGTCACAAAATCTATTTTGCTGTCTTTCATGTCCATCCATGCAAGGTCGCTTTCCAGATAGTCATCTGTCTTGAATGCCTCGATACGCTTCTCAAGATAGTTTTTCAGCCCCGGATCTTCTGCCAATGTTACTGCTTTCTCCAGTAAAGCACAGATACGTCCTATTTCTTCGGCATAGGCTTCATGATACCAGACACTTTTTAATGAACCATCTTCGTTTCTGCGGATAACGGTGTACCATGAATTCTTGTTAGCGTCTTCGAATGCGTCGAACTCCTCTGCTGTAATATCATGTGGGTAGTAATTACATACGGTCGGTTTCTCGCCATAGCCGGCCAAAAACGGTTTGTTATTGTCAAGACGGTCCCAAGCCCCATAGTGAATCATGGCAAACTCTTTTGCATAACTGTCGGTGATGGTATCGAGCTGGCTTTTGTCACCAAAAGTCTGCTGCCAGAAAAGATCGTCGGTGATTTCTCCTACCTGAAAGAATATTTTTACCAACTCTTTTTCCTTGTCATTCAGATTGTTTACAAGGTCGGATTTCAATTCTACTTGAGCATACTCCTCAACTTTTGCTTTCATAGGAGATTCCTGCTGTTGGGCACTGCAAGAAAACAATGTTGAGGCTACAGTTGCAACTCCCAACAAAGATGCCGAAAGGTTAATCATTTTTTTTCTCATAATCGATTGTTTATTCTTTGGTTTGCGAAGATACGAAAAGTAGCTGACAATACATTAGTTTACATAAATCTCATCCACAAAAATAAAGGCATCTCCACCTGGCCAGGTGTGCCATGAGGGGAGTTTAGGAGTGATTTTGCCAACTATCCTGACATAGCGTGCCTGTTGTGTGTCGAATGTCAGTTCATGGCGATAGATACCGTCAGGATCGTTTTTCTTTAACACAGGTTTTGAACTTTCTGCCACTTTGGTGAAATGCTTTCCGTCGGCAGAACACCATACTTCCATACCTGTGATGTCCATTACGGCGGATCCGATTGCTACATCGGTACGGAATGCTGCACTCGATACTTCTGTTTCCTTTCCTAAATCTACTGTAGCATCCAGATCGCAGAGGAAGCCCAGCCAGCGGCCAGTATTGTAACGTGTATCTCCAGTCAGTCCGTCGGTCAGTATGGAAGCTCCTTTGTAAGTATAGGTAGGACTCGGCTGTCCGGCCAGCGTTACAGGGCAGAATGTAGCTTTGTTTACACAGATCGTATCACACACTAAACTGTTGTCTGTTTCTCCCGGCATAATAACCTTTGCCTTAAGTATGGCATTGCTGTTTATAGTGAACGGTTCCTTATAAAGTTGTGATGCTTCTGTAGGTTCGCTACCATCCAAGGTATAATATATCCTTCTGTTTCCAAGAGTATTCAGTCGTATGCTGAGTTTACGGTTCAATGTATCATTCTCGTAGTCGGATGTTACTTCGAATGCTCCCTTATGGTAGCTCAGTCCATATTTGTCATATCGCTTGATGATGTTGAACATACGTAAAGCAAATTCATGATAATCTCTGTTCTGCTTGTCAAAACCGTTCCATGTAATTTCTGCGAGTGCGGCAAGTCGGGGCAGCAGGCGGTACTCTATTTGCTCCATTGTTTCTATGTCTTCGCTCCAAAGGCAAGCTTGAATACCTTTAATGTGTGCAGCATCAGTCTCGGTCATATCGCTGAGGACAGGATTAAAGTCATATACTTTTCTTATGGCATTATCTCCCGGCAGATTGAGCACATCCATTGCGCTGAAGTAAAGTTGTCCGCAAGGAGTCATGATTACATCGTATCCCTTTTTAGCCGCTTCTGCACCATATTCCGCATTTCTCCATGCCATAACGGTAGCATTGGGTGTCGCTCACCCCAGCCTATAATGCGCCGTCCGTTTTCCTCAACAAATTTTTCCACTTCGGTCATAAAGTAGCTCTGCAGTTTGTCCTCTGCTTCATATTGCTTGGTATCTTTCCATCCTTGAGCCTTGATAAGGGCCTGACATTTGGGACATTCCTTCCAACGGTCGCGCGGACACTCGTCTCCACCAATGTGAATGTAGTGTGAAGGGAACAGTTGCATGACTTCTGTCAATACATCTTTCACAAACGGCAAAGTCTTGTCACTTCCTACGCACAACACATCCTTGTGTACACCATATTCTACAGCTGTTTCGTAGGGTCCTCCGGTACAACCGAGTTCCGGATAGGCAGCCAGTGCCGACTTGATATGTCCGGGAAGGTCTATCTCGGGTATAACTTCTATGTATCTTTCGGCTGCATATTTTACAATTTCCTGAATATCCTTTTGCGTATAGAAACCGCCATAAGGTTTTCCGTCAGTCCCTTTCACACCGTCTGTACGCAGTGATTCCTTTCTTTTGGAGCCTATTTCGGTGAGTAGGGGATACTTCTTTATTTCTATTCTCCAGCCTTGATCTTCAGTAAGATGCCAGTGGAATACATTCAGATTGTGCAGTGCCATAAGGTCGAGATACTGTTTCACTTGCTCTACGTTGAAAAAGTGACGTCCTACATCGAGATGCATGCCCCGGTATGCCAAGCGGGGATAGTCTTCGATGTTAGTCTGTTGGAAAGCAATTTTGTCGCTTGCCTCTACAGGGGAAGCCTTACGAAGTGTCTGTACCCCATAGAAGACACCGGCATGCGATCCTCCGGTTATGGTGATACCGTCGCTGCTTACGGCGAGCCGGTAACCTTCAGGATTTTTTATGCTTTTGTCTATGTTTAGCGTGATGTAGTTTTTTATAGCCTCTGTCGATGTGGCGAGGGTATAACTTGTACATTCGTTGATGTAAGCGTTCAGGAATCCGGCAATGGTCTTCATTTCATTGTCATTTTCGGGAGTAACAATGACGGTTCCTTTGTCCAAAATAAACGGCTCAGTCTGTGGCGTTACTTCGGTATGCTGCGGCAACGGGATAATGGCATAGTCGGCAGTTCCTTCCCGTATATCTCTGCAAGAAAAAAGAGTTACTGTAACTGTTGCTGCTAGTAAGAATGATTTTAATTTCATATGTTATCAGTTAAAGGTTATATACGTTCTTAATAATTCTATATACTTATTGTTTTTGTCTAACTCCAGATAAACCTTTTCGGAGTCGTTTGAATAATAAATTTACCTTCTAATTGTTGGTCGTAACTTTGGGCTACTTCTTCTGTTTTTTGTTGTCCTTACGACAACTATATATGCTGAACAGAATTTATACATAAGATTGTATACCTTATGTTCATATCGTTTTTTAATGTTTGGTACGTAACTACAAATATAGAGAATTATATAATTATAAATATTCTTCTTGTTATCTTTCTGTTTCCAGAAAAATATTTCTTTGAAGTCTAATACTGGAGCTGTTTCTGATATCGCTATTTTCTTTATTACTACTTTTGTAATAAAAAATAATTATGGATAAAATAATCAGTTCTATAACAAATATACTCAACATTGATGACGAAATTCTAACTAAGTTTCTTAGTTATCTTCATCCAATGACTGTCCCTAAAAAACAATATTAATAAGACCTCTCATTACAGATGAAAATGTATATATAATTGAAAAAGGAATAGCTCGTTCCTATATAATGATTAATGAAAAAGAGGTCACGTCATGGTTCAGTAAAGAAGGTGAACTGATATTTTCAACTAATAGCTTTTACGGAAAAACAGAAGGATATGAAAATGAAAGGGTACAGATTCTGGAAGACTCATTGCTTTACTATATTAAAATTTCCGATTTGGAGGAACTCTGTTTTCAGCATATTGAAATATCTAACTGGCTTCGGTTGCTGCATCAAAAGGCATTTGTGGAAATGGAAAGGAGGCTTATATATCGTTTATATATGTCTGCAGAAGAACGCTACAGAGATTTTTATGCCAAAAACCCTGAAATATTTCAGCGTGTAAACCTTAGCTTCATAGCCTCGTATCTCGGAATATCTCAAGTTACATTATGGAAATTGAGAAAGAATATTAAGTAGTTAAAGGAATGGTCGGTTGTAGCGGTACTTATTTTGTATCGTATCATACAAAAATATAGTTTTGTGGTAAATTATTGAAGTTTTATAAAAGATATGTTATCAAAGTTACCAGCAAAACAGCCGAGGATAGTATGGCTTGATGTACTCAGGCTATGTGCCATATTTATGGTTATCTGTATTCATTGTTCTGATCCGTTTAATGTTTCTCTAGAGGCGCGCTCCAATCCGGAGTTTAATTTGTGGGGAGGCATTTATGGCTCTTTTCTTAGACCATGCGTGCCATTGTTTGTCATGATTACAGGTATACTGTTGTTGCCTGTAAAAATGTCTTTTGAAGACTTTTATAAGAAAAGACTTCTCAGAATAGCTGTTCCATTTCTTTTGTGGTCTGTTTTATATAATCTTTTTCCATGGCTAACCGGAGTTCTAAGCTTGCCGCAAAGTACGATGTCCGATGTATTTGCTTACGCACCAATTGACGCGTCGCAATCTTTTAGTGATGCAATCAAAAATATAGCTCTTATTCCTTTCCAATTCAATGTTTATACAGTACCGATGTGGTATTTATATATGTTGATAGGGCTTTATCTATATATGCCGTTCTTCTCTTTTTGGGTGGAACAGGCAACGGTTAGGCAGAAAAAGATTTTTTTGATGTTTTGGTCTTTTTCTCTTTTCTTACCTTATGCTTATTCTTTTTTTTTCGCCCAACCTTTTAGGTGTTAGTGCTTGGAATACATTTGGTACACTTTATTATTTTGCAGGATTCAACGGGTATTTACTACTTGGAAATTATCTTGTCAATGATGTAAAGGAATGGAAATGGTGTAAGCAATTATTTTAAGCTTACCTGTGCTATAGGATATATTGCTACATATATAGGCTTTAAAACGATGACAGCTAATCCGGAATGTTCGGAGCAGGAAATGGAATTATTCTTTTTATACTGTTCTCCTAATGTCGCTTTAATGACATTAGCATTTTTTCTTGTTATACGTAAAGTCAGAGTAAAGTCGAAAAGAATGATTCTTATGCTTGAGAATATTACAAAATGCGACCTGGGAATTTATATGATACATTATTTTATTGTAGGGCTTGGATATGCTATAGCTGATGCCTTAGCGATTCCGGTATTTTTACGTATTCCTGTTACAGCCGTTATTTTGTTATTTGCTGGGTATTTGTTTCTGCTTGTTACAAGTTTGTTCCGAAATATTCAAAATGGATATTCGGATGAGAAAATGGCTTTAATGTTAATCTTATGATGTGATTTTAATAGGGGATATACATTTGAATGGTCATGATATAAAATTTACTTTTTGTCAAAATGAAATTTAAACTTCTCTACAATCGTAAAATCAGTAGGGGACATCATATTTATTATAGATTTGTTATTCTTATATATGTAAGCAAGCTTGCGATGAAAGGTATTCTTAATTATATACGAATATCTGTCTGTAAATGTGGTGTGAATAATAGTATGTTTGACATAGATGGCATTTTTCTTATAGCATAATGATAGTTTTTGAATGGGCTGTCTGAAGCTGAAATTAGATTGAGAAATCTTAAATTCTAGTTTGATTTCTATTTTAAAATAAGATATGCCGGGGTTTTAAATAAAACAACAGGACGTTTTTGTCAACTTATCAGGATGTTTTTGATGAAATATCAAGGTGTTTGGATGCTTTTAATTCTTAATATAAGTACACTTATTTAACTGTTGGAGAATATTAGATTGCAATATGAATAGTTACAAACGAAGTTGACATTAACATTGCGTTCTATTTGATGAAAATCTTCAGAATGTGCTGATAGAGAAAACAGATTAATTTGATAGATTTGATACTTAACTGGTTGTTTGGTTGTCTTTTTGATATATAGCGTACTGTTTGATAACTTGGGGGGATTATTTTATAGATAGAGTCTAGTTTTTGTAGCTAAAAAATTATGTAATTTAATTTTCACGACAAAAGTCTGAGATTTTTTCTTTTGCGAGAGGATTTTATTCTTTTCAAATTTTTTGCTACAGTTTTTGTAGATAGAAAATTTCTGTAGCAAAATTGTAGCAGAACTTGACCAAGATGTGATTTCCAATTATGCTGGGGATGATTGCAAAATGGCACTATAAAATAAAAAATACGAGATTCACTATTACTAAATCTAATAGCAGGTTTAGGCTGTCTATTTTTATATTGCTCCAATTCTTGCTTCAATGCTTTGATTTCTTTCTCTTCTTCTGATAGTTCTTCTTTAATAAGGTATGTTTCTGGCATCTTTCTATGTACCAGACCATTCTCTTTTGCTTTTAATGGATAGTTATTATCAGAACTAATCACTACAATGTTTTGAATATCATAACCGGATTTAAGTGCTGATAATATAAACCTCATCATTTATGTCTTTATTAAAATCTCCGCCTTCAAAACACTCTTTTGACGGATCTTTACATGTTTCAATTATGAATTTTGGCTGAAAGCCTTTAATTTTACAACGTAGGGCAGCGCCCTACGTTTTGGATACCTCATACCAAATACGCCCTGAAATACAGGGCATTGGCCTGTACTATATAATTTAAGGCTTTCAGCCAAAATATTTCCGTGCTTGTCAGGATTAAATTCAGTTCATTTTCTAGCCTTTATATCCAGCTTCACCGGCTTAATCATATTCTTAGGATCAAGGATTGTATCCAAATCTTCCTGAGTAAGAATTCCTTCTTCAAGAACAAGGTCGTAAACGCTTCTTCCTGTTTCCATTGCTTTCTTTGCAATATAAGTTGAGTGATCATAACCAATATACGGATTCAGAGCTGTTACAACACCGATACTGCGCTTAACTTCATTGCGGCAAGCCTCTTCGTTTGCAGTGATTCCGTCGATACACAATGTACGCAAAGTATCGAAACCGTTTATCAATAAATCAATAGATTCGAAACAGCATTGTGCCATTATCGGCTCCATAGCGTTGAGCTCCATCTGTGATGCTTCGCCTGCCATAGTTACACAAAGTTCATTTCCCATGACTTTGAAAGCAATCTGGCTCATAACTTCAGGTATTACCGGATTTACTTTTCCCGGCATGATTGATGAACCCGGCTGACGTGCGGGAAGATTTATCTCTCCGAATCCGCAACGCGGACCGCTGGCAAGTAATCTCAAGTCATTACATATCTTATTAATTTTAACAGCTACTCTTTTCAGTGCAGACATATAACCCACCATACATGAAGTATCGGAAGTCGCGCCTACCCAATCATCGGCAAGACTTACTTCCCAACCTGTTATTTCCTTCAATGCTTCGATAGTCTTTTCAGCATAACCCGGTTCGGAACATATTCCTGTACCAATGGCTGTTGAACCCATATTCACAACAAGGAAATCTGCCGCAGCTTCGTTAAGATGTTTTATTTCATTTCTCAGGATACTTGCAAAACCATAGAAAGTTTGTCCAAGTGTCATCGGCACGGCATCTTCCAGCTGTGTGCGTCCCATCTTTATAATGTGAGCAAATTCATCACCTTTTTTCTGTAAAGCTTCAATCAAAGCTTCAAGATGCGGTAAGAATTTAAGATGGCTTGCGTAAAGTCCCATGTGGATAGCTGTTGGATAAGCATCGTTGGTTGACTGTGAGCGGTTTATTGTGTCGTGAGGTGAGCAGAATTCATATTCTCCAGCTTTCTTTCCAAGATGCAATAATGCTATGTTAGCAATTACTTCGTTGGCATTCATATTGGTGCTTGTTCCGGCTCCACCTTGAATCATATCCACCTGGAACTGGTCGTGATATTTTCCGTCGAGAATATCTTTACATGCAGCTTCGATGCTTTTCAGTTGTTCGTCGCTAACTAAACCTAAAGCGTTGTTAGCTTTTGCAGCAGCAAGTTTTGTATATGCCAGTCCGTGAATGAAAAGAGGATAATCCTGCAATTTGAACTTACTTATTGAGAAATTTTCAATACCTCTCAGTGTCTGTATTCCATATAGTGCGTCTGCCGGAAGTTCTCTTGTTCCCAGCAAATCATGTTCTGTTCTTGTATTTTTGATATTTTCCATAAGGCATTAATATTTAGTTGTTATTATTATATCGCAAAGATATAAACTAACATTATGTAAGAAAAAATTATAGTGTTAAATAGTATTTTTATTGTTTTATATAGTAGAATAGGGTATGGTTAATGTATTTTGCTTACAAATTGCATGCGTAAATGTAATATCTCTTGGAGCAGAAAAAGCTATATTCCTATATGAATTTTGGCTGAAAGCCTTTAATTTTACAGCGTAGGGCGGATGGGTAATCATCCTAATATTGGCAATCCTTTTAAGAATGCCAATAAAGCGGAATTTAATGCAAGAATGAATTATAATTCCACTTATACAGATATAATGCTATACCAAAAAGAATAGCATTATATTTAAGTAATATTTAAATACTATTTAAAAAGTATATATAAAGCTAGGGGGTAAATTAACCTCTTAGCTTTTTGTATTTTTAAGAATAAAAATCACATTTCGTTTTGAGGCTTGTAATCGTTACTATTTTTACAGGCTGATTTTTAGTAGCGATTTAGTAACAACTATTCTTTCTGAATGCAATCCATTATCTTTCAATCAATTGCTGCGTATTATTTTGGCAATAGGTAATGGATTTGTAACGTGCTAACTTCTGTATTTTTCATCGCTTTGAAGTGTGTGATTAGCTAAGAACAAAGATACAACTTTTTATCAAATAATCGCTAAACAAACATCGAAAATGAAATAAAATCATTATTTTTGCTTTGTATTAGAGGTTAAAGAAATGGAAGCAGGTAAGATGCGAGATATTAATCGGCTGAAGATATTGTTGGCAGAAAAAAAGAAGACAAACAAATGGCTATGTGAACAATTGGGGGTTAATCCTACAACTGTTTCAAAATGGTGTACAAATTCATCACAGCCAAGTTTGGAAATGGTTCTAAAAATGATGGAAGTCTTGGATGCAGACATAAATCAAATAATCAATCTACCGGAAAGAAGGCATTAAATTATAACCTTTGGCTACAAGCATATTTAATGCTGATATAAATCTCGAATCCAAACTTCCTATAATATAATGAAATGAAAACGATTCTTTTATATTTTTCAGATATCCACTTTACTGGTAGGAAACCAGAAAATGAAGGTGTAGTGATAAAGGCGTTTTGTGATGATGTGAAACAGCAACTCGCAAATCTGCAATATAATGATGTTTACGTACTGATAGGAGGAGATTTAGTTCAAGCTGCTGATGATATGAACTGTTATCATACTTTCTACGCCCAAATACTTAATAAGTTGGTTTCATACGGCATATCGTCAGAAAAAATAATATGTGTACCAGGAAACCATGATTGTCAGCGTCAATGGATAATCGATCATAAAGAGACTTATGGACCGATTGTAAACCAAAACTTTACGGAAGACCGATTTAACAATATGATTAATGGACAGTCGGGGAACGTTTTTTTGGAAAAATTCGCTAACTATAAAAGTTTTGTAGAACAATACTTGCCCAATGCAAAGCAGAACCTGATAGGTTTCTCTGTTGAAATCAATGAAGAATGGAGCCTTTACTGTTTGAACAGTGCCCTTACTTCATTTGCTGGATATGGGTGGAGTGAATATCCACAACTAAAAAATGATGAACGAAGATTGAATGTTGATACCCGCAACCTAAACGATTGGGTGCAAAAGAACTCCAAAAGAAAAATCCTGATGATGCACCACCCACTACCTTTCATTGCGGAATGGGCAGACAATGAACTGACTCAACTGTTACGAACGGATTTTGACCTTTTGCTTACAGGACACACTCATCGACAGAATATTCTTTGCAATCAAGTGAAGGGGGAAAACTATGTGTGGTGTCAGGCACCGCAACTGTACACGGACAAGACAGATAAATTGGGGTATTGCATTATAGAATTGGAAGATGATCATGTAGCAAGAGTGATATACCGTGAATGGTTCAGTTCCAGAAACAGTTTCAAAAAAGGGCTCGATTTTACAGATGGCGAAGAAGGTGTTGTTGAAATCGGAAATACCAAGCAGATTGTAAAGGACACTATTCGTTTGAAATTGGAAGAACGATTCCGTGATACAATGGCCGTTTATGGTGATGAGTCATTAATATGGATTGACCGTTATTTTAGCATGAACAGATTTGACAGGGCGTTTACATTCAACAAGAAAGATTTGTACACTGAAGATGACATCATGGAAACAGGAAAAAGTCTGAAGATTGTCACCCCTGCTCAATATGGTTTGACTTCTTTTGGTTGGCACTTTCTGCTAAGACTCTGGAAGGAAAAAAAAGAGTTTGGATTATTTCTTGATTGCCGCATTGTAAAAGCAAACAAAATTGAAAAAGAAATAAAAAGGCAGTTAGATACGTTTGATGTGTCAAAAGAAAACGTAAAATGGTTCGTATTTGACAATTGGGACCTGAACAATAAAGATGCCAAACAAATATTGTCGTATATGCAGGAAGAGTACAAAGACATTCCATTATTACTATTGTGCCCGATGCTAGAAAAATCGTTTGTTAATAATGAAAATATATCACAGCAAGAATTCTCTATTGCACCTATTTTTATGGCTCCTATGCAGTTATGTCAATTACGAAATATGGTAGCAGTATATAACAAAAAACACAGAATTGGCGAAGAAGAAGTTGTCTTGAAGAGACTGAATGACGACATACAGAACTTTAATATGCATAGAACACCTCTGAATTGCATTTCACTATTGGAAGTGTTCAGTAATTCATTCGATGAGAATCCTGTCAATAGAACGGCCATGATAGAACGTCTTCTCCGTATAATCTTTGAAAATGAAGAAGTACCCAGTTATAAATCGCTTCCTGATGTCAAAGATTGTGAGTTTGCCATTGGATATTATTGTGAGCAGATGATTCGTAATGAGCAATATTACTTTAGAAGCAAGCATTTTTATGATCAGGTATCGGATTTCTGTAAGTTGCAAAAGATAACACTTGATATAAACTACCTCTTTTCCATTTTATTAAAAAACCAAATTATCTGCCAATATGACAATGACCTATATGGATTCAGATTTGCTTTTTGGGTGTACTATTTTGCAGCAATGCGAATGACAAAATCACAAGACTTTACGAACTTTATTCTAGATAAAGAGAATTATGCACGCTATCCTGAGGTGTTGGAGTTCTATACAGGCAGCGATCGTACTAGAAATGATGCTGCGGAGATAGTCATTAAAGACATCAAGAAAGTCACAACAACGGTTCATGACAAAGTTGGGTTACCTGACAAAATGAACCCTTTGCAACAGTTGCGTCTGAATATAACTGATGAGCAGGTCACTAAAGCCATTGAAAAATTGGATACTCATCTAAAACAATCAAAGCTTCCAACCAACATTAAAGATGCGTTGGATGACTCACGTTATAACCCATCTATGCCTTTTCACCAAGATGTGAGAAAGGTTTGGGAAAACTATTCTGTGAACTATTTACAAGAAATGATTGGAATTGCATCCAAGGTGCTAAGAAATAGCGACTATATACTTCCAGAGAACAAAGTAAAGCTACTCGATGCTATTACTGATGCTTGGTTGAATACGATTAGGGTTGTATATCTTATGGCTCCAGCTTTGGCTATGGATGGTAAAGCTGGTTATGATGATTTTAGACTGCATTTGGATGATACATTTGATACCCAATCAGGCGATAAAAGACAATTGTTGATTGATATTATGTCGGCAATACCTCATAATATCGTTACATGGTATAAAGACAATATCTATTCCTCTAAACTGGCAGGCCTACTGTATGAGAAAATAGAAAGCGAGTCGAATCCAGTCATCAAACACGTACTAATAAACTTAGTAGTCTATGAGCAACCTGAGCATTGGGATGGTGTAGTGAGAAAATACATGGAAAAGGTTGATAAGAGGTCTTTCTATTTTGGGGACACACTATCATCTCTTCGCATCATGTATGCGAAAGGAGCTGTGTCAGATAGTAATATTGCAAAAACAAAAACACTAATATTATTAGGATACACGAAACTCGCTTCTAATGACAACAAAATGAATCCTAGTATGATAAGAAAGTTAGCTCCAGATGTTTTGCCACAAAGGAGGTCAGATAATGAAGAGTATGATTGAACATGGTCAATTTATCCTAACCATAGAAACAGAATGCAAAAAATCCATATTTCAAATAAGTTCTGAATCCTGTATTTTAAAACAATTAAAACGGGCTAATAATCAAGAATGTTAAATGCCAAAAATGAGATATATGTAGATAGTAGTCAATATATCATAGGTCACTCTTCTACATATATCACATTTTAGCTGACAGCTATAACACAACGGCATTTCTATAAAGTGAATATTGGCAAAGTTTTTACTATGTCCATCGTTTTGCAAGAGAGGGTAATAATAGAAAGTAGTAAGTCAAGAATGTAGCGGGGTTGTTTGTGTTCCCTTGACCAGTCGTTGGGGTCGTTCTTGATTTGGGATGCCTTATCGATGGTTACAGCATAGCGTTCCATTATCCACTCGATAGCAGATTTGCCATTGACAATGTACTCATAGGCTTTGAGTGGAATGTTCTCAATGGTGATATGACTGTTGTAGATGATGCGTGTCTTATCAGCAACAAGTTTACCGTTCTTGTCGCGGACTTTGGCGAACTTTATCTTATCTACGGCAAAGTATTGATATGTTTCATCTGTCCATTCATTTTGCCAAATATCAATGTCGCCAATAACTTTGACCTTACATTGCAGATATGCAAACATCGGCATATCAGCGTAAAAAAGATAATCTCCATCTTGTCCGGTAATCTGACTGTTGATACCTTGTTCGTAGTTCAAGTGCATATCAGCAAGTTCTTTTCCGGCTTTATAAAAGGCCATGAAATCCTGTACATTATCCACAATAGGAATGCGAGGCAATGATTTTTTCAAATCATCGGCGAATCGCTCACGGTATTGTTTGGAATGAAGTAGTCCATACACATAGTAGAAGATGTGTTCTTTCGTGATGGTGCGTGAGCCACCAAAACGGCTACGAACCTCTTTCAGAATCCAGTCGGTTATTCCATCCCGGCGAATATACTTGTCTGTCTCCGCATCATCAAAAAGTGAAGCTTGGGGATTTTTGTTTTCCTCATACCAATATAGGGGAAAACATTGGCTATTAAATTGTATCTGATAATCAGGCATTGCATTTGTCATTAGACAGCTAAAACTCTTATTACCAACACCGCTTAAACAAATCAGCAAATTTTCCGTTGTTGGCGTTGGAAATAATTTGGGTAATTGATACTGGCTCCAATTAAATGCTTTATCGTAATAAAGCCATTGCTTGAAATATGGTCTATAAAGTGTTAATCGTATCTTATTACTATCAAAAGTATGACGAATGCCTTTCAAGACATGTTCGAATAATTTTTGGTCCCACTTAATTTGAGTAGGGTCTGCATTGACTAATGTTACGATTTCATTTATAGTTTTGGCCTCTGTGCATTTGCTTGCTTCTTGATTAAATGTTGTTATTGCTGTCTGCATTTGCATAGAAAGGGATTTGGACGAAGAATTATAACACCAAACATCACGATGAGTTATATCCCCTGCCGAAAATATAGAAAAAACGGTTTGCTTACAGTTTTTCTTATCACCCAATAATATCAAATTGTCAAATACACCATCACGTTGGTTTATCCAATCTGCCTTTTCATTAGGCATAATAATCTGCCAATCCAAATTCTGCGAAGATATGGAACGGAAGTCCTTTACCATTTTGAGCTTTTGCTCACGGGTAAGGTAATCGCCTATATCATGGTAATGGATAACTGCCTTTTGTCCTTTCTTGGCCGGATTTTTGACAAGGAAAGTAATGGCAATGGGTGTTCGGGAACCGCTGCCAAAGATTTTACCTCCTTCCTTGCGCGATAATTCGCCTGAAGTACGCTGATTCCCACGCAAATTCAACACATAAATGGATGTATATTCTTCCTCAAAGCATCTGCGCATGCCATTTTGGGCATTTCCGTCAAGCCACGCACCATTGCTTATAAATGCTACGATACCCCCTTCATTTTGTGGAATGCGGTCAGATGCCCAACGGAAAGCTTTAACATAGCTATCATATAGAGCTTGAACTGTACTGTTTCTATCTGTAATTCGTTGTATATATGTTGATGCAATTCGCTTTTCCAAATTTGGATATGATAAATTTTGAGCATTGTCATTTGCACTTTTTTGTCCAACTGAATACGGCGGATTCCCCACAATCACTCTCACGTGTGTAGCCATCTGTTTCTTTACCCGTTTGGAATTGTCCTGAAAAAACTCCGTGAAAAGCTCGTTGTGCTTCTTTTCCGCCAGTTGGAAAGTGTCCGTCAGACAGATACCACTATATGGCAAATATGTTTTCCGACGGGTAATGTCATGAAATACCGATTCAATGTTCACGTCGGCGATATAATAGGCCAGCAATACGATTTCATTACAATGGATTTCATTCAGGTACTTTCGTTCCATATCCTCCGGGTGGATAAGACCGGATTGAAGCAAACGAGTAATGAATGTACCAGTACCTGTAAATGGATCGAGGATATGCACGTTCTGTCCGGTCAGCGAAGTATTGAACTCCGCTTTGAGTATGTCATTCACGGAATGGATGATGAAGTCCACGCATTCTACGGGTGTATAGACAATACCCAACTTTTCCACAGTAAGCGGAAAAGCACCTTTGAAAAACTTTTCGTATAGGTTCTTAATAATCGTCTGTTTACCCTCCAGATTATCAATGCCACCCACATTTGTCCTTACCGACTGGTAGAACTTATCCAGCACTTCGGTATCTTTCTCAAAAGCCTGTTCCTGCAAGAGGTCTATCATACGCTGCATGGAACGGCTCACGGCATTGTTGTTCACGAACTGGTAATCGGCGAACAAAGAATCAAACACAGGTCGTGTGATAATGTGCTGCGCCAGCATCTCGATGGCTTGTGCCATATCCACGGACGGGTTAAGGTCACGCTGCAATCCCTTGAGATATTCGTTGAATGCCTTTTTGTGTACACCTGACTGTATAAGTTTGGAAATACGTTCAATAAATTTGTGTGCGATAAGCCCGATTTCCTTTGCCCAGTTCTCCCAGTAAAGGCGGTCACCGCATTTTTCCACAAGTTTGGCATACATACCGTCTTGTAACTCTCCGAACCGCAATTCCAACTGACGGGCAATCTCGGCATTCTCCATTTGTCGTGCTTCTTCCGATCCTTCCTGAAAGCCAAGCCCCGGTCTGCCAATTGTAACGGACGGCGTATAGGACTGTTTATTCGGTTTTTGCTTGTTGAGTGCAATCTTGTTCACCATCGCATTGAAACGGTCATCATGTGAACGAAGCGCGTTCAGAATTGCCCAGACCACATCGAAAGTCTTGTTGTTGTCAAGTGCTTCCTCTGCCGAAACATCTGAAGGTACTACAATAGGGATGATGATATATCCGTACTTTTTTTCATCGGGTAATCCTTTGTGGAATGTACGCATTACACGACCAACCGACTGCACCACGTCCACCTGCGAGTTACGGGCGGAAAGAAACAGCACGGCATCGAGTGACGGCACGTCCACTCCTTCGGACAAACAGCGCACATTGGTCACTACACGGCACTCACGTTCATTGCCCGGTTCTTCTGCCAACCATTGGAGGATTCCATTACGTTCCTGAGAGTTCATTGAGCCGTCAATATGTTTTGTGGTTACGGAAACAGTATGCGAAAGGCTCTCCGCATCAAGATTCTCTTCGTACTGTGCAGATATTCTCGGAAGTACCGAAGCTACATATTTGGAAGTTCCGGCTTTCGTTTCACTGCCTATCGAAGAACAGAACGCCACGGCACGGCGCATCATGCGCGGGTCGGCATCCCATGTACGGTGGTCATCACCCTGTATCATTTTTGACAATCCGTTGATTACGCCTATAAGTTTGGATGTGTCGTCAAAATTCAACTCTGTGGTGGAGTTGGTTATATCACGTTTGATGTTATCCGGCACGTCATCCTCGCTGACAGTAAGGACAAGTACCTTGTAATCGGTCAGCAAGCCATTCTGTACGGCGTAGGAGAAATTCACCCGGTAAAACTCTTCCCCGTAAAGAGCCTTGTCATCCATTGAACAAAGGATGCAGTCCTTTTCCGAAGCCTTTATCTTGGCTGATTCACCATACAGACGCGGAGTGGCAGTCATGTAAAGACGTTTCCTGCCTTGTACGTTATCGTCAGAGTGTATCTTAGTGAAATTACTCTCGTCCCGGTCAGTTATTTTTACGCCTGTCGTGCGGTGGGCTTCATCGCAGATGATAAAATTGAATATTCCATATGTACCGTTGGTTTCGGAAAGGATTTCTTGTTGTGCCGCTGAAACGGTGTCAATGGACTGGTAAGTGGAGAACACGACCACCAGCCCATCGTGGTCACGATATTTCTTCAACTGTGAGGCAATGGACTGCGGATTAGTAGAGGCTGGCACTGCAAGGTCAATAATACTGTCGTCCATGTCATCGAAGTCCTTGCCTGTCTTGCGCGAGGCTTTGGAATCTGAACAGATACAGACAGCCTTGATGGGACTCTTTGCGTCCGCAGACCATGCGTTGAGAGATTGCCCCAGCAAGGCAATGGACGGAACCATGAACAGTACAAGCCCCTTATTTCCGAGTAACTGTTCGGCAATGAGTAGCGAAGTGTAGGTCTTACCAGTTCCACAAGCCATAATAAGTTTACCCCTGTCATTGCCATCCACAATATAATGAGTATAAGCCTTGGATATGGCATCCAACTGGTGCTTACGTGGCTTCTTCCCTTCCACGAGTGCGGAGTTTCCTGTAAGTCCGTCCATCAGTTTTTGCCAGTCCACAGGCGAGGATTCAAGGTCAGCCATACCGACACGTGTCACGGGCGGTTCTTGGTTACGGATGGCTTCCTCAGCGTTGCTTCCCCAATGATTGGTAGTGGAAATCCATACCCGATTTGAAAATCGGGTGGTCTGAAACGTAACCTCGTTAATGAATGTCCGGCTGGAAGTGGCAAGGAACGAATCCACGGCTGGCTTGTCTATCGCAGCATCCTCGGCATAGCACTTGCACTGTATAGCCCAATAGTCGCCCATTTCAGTTTTAGCCACAAGGTCTATTCCAGTATCAGTACCACCGAAATCCTTGCGTCCCGGAAACTCCTCCCACAGCCAAACCTTTTCAAGTTCGTTATAGCGTGGGTCTGTCAATAACCATGAGCGCATCAAGCGCTCGAACTTTGTACCTTTCTCCTTTTCTGTAAATGATTCGGTACGGAATTTATGCAGTATATCCTTGAAATTCATCTCTTGATAAGAGTTATAGTTATAATGCAAAGGTACACAAAATACTGAAGAATAAGCATAAAGAGCTCGTTGATAATGCCATAAATTGTATTAAAACTATCCGTCTGTTGAGCCAATCATATTCTCATAGGTACAGAACATATTGATTTTCAAATGTGATTTTACTTGCATTTATCTCTTATCAAGAGATGAATTTCAAGGATATACTGCATAAATTCCG
>ERZ780214.280-NODE-280-length-25512-cov-12.5797_pt1 | contig 25512 bp, 29 predicted proteins | sample MGYA00510976_ERZ780214 | MGnify/ENA primary metagenome ERZ780214 (study PRJEB29588, sample SAMEA2154920) | human gut metagenome | biome: human gut; feature: human-associated habitat; material: faeces | place: Denmark | collected 2008/2010 ... | reverse complement strand
GTTTGTCAATGACGGACAACTTGCTATTTTTTGATTTTATTTCGAACTCACGTTAATATTATGTGCTAAATAATTAAAATATGAAATACCCTATCGGCATACAAATTTTTAGTCAAATCCGTGAAAACGGATATGTTTATGTGGACAAGACCGACTTTATCTACCAGTTGGTGGGTAGAGGAAGTATCTATTTTCTCAACCGTCCGCACCGTTTCGGCAAAAGTATTATGAAGGGCGGAGAGAGGTGAGGTAATATCCGGACAAGCCTGAAAATATCCTGTAGTTTGGAATAAGTAAGTAATGTTATAAAATAGCCTGATACATTATTTTATTCATCGTTATAAGCCCAAATCCAAAAAAGTTGGGAGCGTTCATGCCCTCATGCTCTCACTGTATATGTAATATGTTGGCCATGAACGATTTGTGTAGCTGTGGTAAAAATAGTTGCTTTCACTTATGCTCTCACTAATCCCTTATGCCCTCACTACGTTTTGAAGCATCTTTCCATATAACATGCTTGTTGTCAGTTATATATTCTTTTTTATAGGATATTCCGGCTTGATGTAAAGTAGGACGTTTTTTGGCTTTTTGAGAAGAAAAAGTGTGCGTAAAGGGTTTGTACTTCTATGGAATGTGATCGTAAAGTTCCCGGCATTTCATGCAGGGTAAAAAGATCAAGACGTTTTTAAAAAAGCTCGTTATCTTTTAAAAAAACCTCTTGTTCTTTTTTAAAAAGGCCGTTATCTTTTTTTGAAAGTTCTTGATCTTTTTATATAAAGTCGGAGATTTTTAGAAATAGTTGCATAATGGCGACACACCGCTTGAATTCAGCGAATTAATGGGATTGTTTTTCACTTCCATTTGAAAAACGACGCTACAAAAAGCACATTTGAGCATGAGTTACGTTACCTAATCGTTACCTTGTCCAAGTCTATAAAACAGACAATATAAGCGGTTATTTTTCAATCGTTTGCATTATTCTTCATAGCTTAAAACAACTCGATAAATAGTAATTTTGTAACAAAAATAATCGAGTTATGAGGAGTACCTTTCGAGTTCTGTTCTACACCAAGAACCAGGCCATAAAAAATGGCCGTGTCCCTGTCATGGGGCGTATTACCGTCAACGGAACGACGGCGAGTTTCAGCTGCAAGCGTGATGTTCCCCTTGCCCTTTGGGATGCCAAAGGCAACTGTGCCAAAGGCAAATCCGAGGAGGCAAGACGGCTGAACCGGGAGCTGGAGAACATCAAGGCACAGATCGGCAAGCACTATCAATATCTCTCGGACCACGATTCGTTCCTGACAGCCAAGAAGGTCTATGACCGCTATAACGGCTTTGGCGAGGAGATCCATTCGTTGATGGAGATCTTCAATATCCAGATCCGGGATTACAAACGGCAGATCGGCAAGACGAAAGCCCAAAGCACCTATCGGGGGTTGGTGGACGAGTACAAGTGTCTGTCCTGTTACCTGAAGGACAAGTTGGGTACGGAGGATATCCCCCTGATGTCGCTGGACATGGATTTCATCAAGAACTATTACAACTGGATGCTTTCCGTGCGCGGGCTGGCCAAGTCAACGACCTTCGAGCGCGTCAACACACTGAAATGGCTGATGTATCTGGCAATGGACGAGGGATGGATCCACAAGCACCCGTTCAAGAAGTTCGTGTGCAAGCCGGAATACAAGAAACGTCCTTTCCTCTCGGAGGAGGACCTGCAACGCGTTTTCAGCGTCAAGCTGAGCTACAGGCGGCAGCAGGCCATCCGGGACATGTTTGTTTTCATGTGCTTCAGCGGCCTGGCCCATGCCGACCTGAAGGAACTTTCTTACCGGAATGTCCACACGGATTCGGACGGGAACACCTGGCTGGTTGGAAACCGTGTGAAGACCAAGGCACCCTATGTTGTCAAGCTGCTCCCGATAGCCGTCGAGCTGATCGAGAAATACAGGGGGGTGAACGAATTCAAGGTCTCTTCGGACAGGGTGTTCCCCGTGGGGGAAATAGGGAGTATGGAGGACAGTCTGAAACGTATCGGCGAGAAGGCCGGCTGCAGTGTCCGCGTCAGCCCGCATGTCGGACGTCATACTTTTGCGACCCTGGCCCTGAGCAAGGGCATGCCGCTTGAAACCCTGCAGAAAGTCCTCGGGCACAAGACCATCATCTCCACGTAGGTCTACGCCGAGCTGATTAATCCAAAAATCGGTGAGGACACGGACAGGATGCGTGAGAAGATCGGCGGAATGTTCCGCCTGGCCAACTAAGAAGAAGGGATGCTTATCCGACAGATGGAAAAAAACGCAAAGATAGCCGTCCATATTTTGGGGCGGCTATCTTTTTATAAGTTATACGCAATCGCGGGCGATTGTACCCGGCGAGTCCGGATAAGCATCCCTTCTTCTTTTTCTTTACGGCCGGTTATCCGGCGTATTGCCTGTAGTTCCGGTAGTTTTTCCGCAAGGTCTCGTACAGGGCACTCTCAGGATACAGTATTTTCCCTCCGATGGTGGTATAGGGTATGGCTCCTTCATCACGCAGCGTCTGCAGGGTCCTTTTTGAGATGTGCAGCATTTCGCACACGTCTTCCCCCTGCAGGTAATGTTCGTCCGCGATGGCGGGACGTATCCTTGCCGTCGCCGCCTCCAACGATTTTCCGATCTTTTTCATCCATCCGGTCAGTTCCTTGAACTCCTCCGAATCTTTTGTAATGATTTCCGCCATTATTTCCTTCTTTTTTTAATGAGGCCTTCTTCCAATATTTGCCGGATATCCGCTTCCTTGTAAAAGCATTTTCCTCCGATGTTCGAATAAGGGACCAGTCCCCTGTCCCGATGGTTCTGCAGGCTTCTTTTGGAGATGCCGAGGGCCAGGCATACCTCCTGTGCGTCAAGTCACTTTTCCGGTGAGGACGGAGCGATTTTCTTTTGGAAGTCGGCCATCTGTACCGACAGCGTGCTGAGCTTTCTTTTTAGCTCCAGATACGCGTTCGTTTCAATAAGTGTCAGTTCCATAATCTTTTTTTATGATTTCGGGTGCAAAATAACGCAATTTTCCATGCGTGTACGGAACGCGTCAGCCATAGTCATGAAAAGTCGGCAATAGTCAGGGAGTCGGAAAACACGCCCTCCTTCTTTTTTGGGGGCGGCATAATGAATCAATCGAACCTGTTTGCCCGGAATATCGGATTAATTTCCTAAAGATAGACTGAGAGGTTGATTCGTGTTTTCATGATAATGATGTTTTAATCAGGGTGGTTTATGTACTTTTCATATTCAGGACCTTCGTACGGTGGGTCACCAAAACCTCGTGAGTTAATGTCAATATCAAAATGTGAGATATCATTACCGTCATCAGACTTCTTGATACAATAGGTATAATATTCTTCTCTGCGGTGTATAGGCGCTTTGGTGTAGTCCCAGTCATACAAGTCACAGTAATAAAGCAGAGGGAACGGATTGTTATCGAATTTCAGATTTGTTTTTTTCAGAAAATCATCCATGTGCATACCTCTGCCCAAAACTGCTCCACCGACAACTATTTTACCCGTAAAATACTGATGTGGGCAGCGGTTCTTTAGCCATTTTAGGTTTTCTTCGGATAGAAAGTCATCTAATTCTATATTCCAGTTAATCATTATTCCGCTTACAGGGGCACTGTCTTTTCCACTTTTATCGTGTGATACCATAATGATTCCCATAGAATCCCATATAAATATTCCGGGTTCCGCAAGACGCTCGTAATTTCCGAATATCTCACATAGTTCTCCTATTGACATTCCCGGCATGAACGGCTTGCCGTTGTAGGTCATGGTCGTATCTGTAAATACAAACAGGTGCTCCATATTCACCCCCTCTTTTTCGTAGTCTATAGGCGGTTCTTCCGGCAGATGTTCTTCCAAAAACCTGTCTGTTTTTTTCATCATTGTATCTACTTTGCCCAAAATGTTATCTATGCTTCCCATCGTCTTTTGGTGGTTGTAGCTGCACCCTGTACACGAGCTGAATGCAGACAGGCAAAACAGTCCGAAGCATAGGGCAACGGCTGCCGAAGCGGGGAGGAATGGATGTTTGTTCATATTATTCTTTGATCGTTGGTTTAAGAAATGATTATTCAATACAAAGAAACCATCGTTTATCTATTGATATACTTTAAATCATAACGGGAATCAATTTGTTTGTTCCTTTTTTCATACTTAAATGGAGTTCGATATATCCATATTTAAAACCATTACCATTCTCTTTTTTTCTTATGAAAACTAAAGCACTTGGTAATCCATTAAGTTTTTTTGATTTTAAAGTTATACTTTTCCCGTCAGTTGAGAATACCATTCTATATTCTTCAATTGCTTGTAACTCATTTACAGAGTACTTATTAATAATATCAACATTACCTTTCCAGTCTCTCTCTATGTCTTTTTGAGATTGATACAATGTAACACCTATTTCTTGGTAAGAAGACCAAAAATATTCCTTCAATTCGTTTATCTTTTTTTCGGCAATCATTTGTCTTACTCGCTTATACTCTTCTACCACTTTCTGTTCTATATTGGATATTTCACGCAAATCGACATACTCGTTCCATGTTGTGATTTCGTATGGCACTTGTGCTTCAAACTCTTTTTCTATTTCAATCTGCGGTAACCCTTCTTCGGGAATCTCTATTTCTGGTAATTCAAATACCTTATGCCATATTCTGTTACCCATACTATCCGGTTTCTCTGTAAAATCATAATATCCAATTTCCAGTCTGAAAGGTTTATCATTAACTATAGTTTTCCTACCCGGAAATGGTTTCAGACTGATTGATATACTCTGCTTGCCGGATTTGAATATTACCGGATTTATAGCTATGGATGTTTCACCGATATTTACAGGTTCTGTAACTTCTGCTGATATATTATCGTTTATTCTTAGTTCGAATAGACACCCTCTGTTTCCGTATCTCGCATAATAAACAGGTCTACTTTCATTTTTGTAAACCATAGAGTCCACCTGTATTTCCATACCTGATTCAGGAGCGAATGTACCGTCTTTCTTTTGTGCTTGAGCGCATCCTGCAAGGTTCATGCCCAGCATCGTTATAATCATTATCGCTTTTAGTTTCATACTGCTTTTCATTTTCATATCTTTAATTTTTTAGTTGCTGCTTCAAAGTTATACCGCCACCCCTAAACTCCCTTTTTTCGTTTTCCGATTATTCTTTGCTAACCGTTCAAAGTAGAAATAAAGTAGCATCCGTTTTTTAACCTTGAGTGCTCATAAAATAGAATTTATATCATAAGAGGAATCAGCTTATCAGTTCCTTTTTTCATTCCGAGATGTAACTCAATATATCCATATCTTAACCTAGCTCCATTGTTTATTTCCTTTATAAAAATCAAAGCACTCGGGTATCCGTTATATTTATTTGACCGTAAAGATACGCTTCGACCATTACTTGAAAACACGATACGATACTCTTCTATTGGTTGAAGGTCACTTGTTGAGTGCTTATTTATAAGTTTACAGGTTTCCATCCAATCAGATTCTATTTCTTCTTTTGTTTGATATATGGTAATTGCAAATTCCTGATAAGATGGAATAAAATACTTCTTTAACTGCTCTAAATCTTTCTGAGCTATTAATTTTCTGACATATTCATACTCTTTGACGATTTTCTGTTCAATATCAGGTATTGTTCTTAAATCAACGCAATCATCCCAGTAAGTATATTGATATGGTACATTTGCTTCGAACTCCCCCTTCATATCAATGTATGGCAACCCTTTTTCCGGTATTTCAATATCTGGAAGAGTAAAAACAGTATGCCAAGTCGCTTCTCCTGACTCATCTACTTCTTCTGTAAAATCATAATAACCAATTTCCAAGCAAAACGGCTTTGCATTACTTATAACATCTTCTCCTTTTATAGGAGATAGATGAATCTCAACAGTCTGCCTTCCTGATTTAAATATAGTAGGATTAATTGTTATCAATGCTTCACCTATATTTGTCGACTTCGTCATTTCTGTAATCAGTATATCATTTACTCTCAACTCAAATAAGCAACCCCGATTACCATATTTGGCATAGTACACAGGTCTACTTTCATTTTTATAAACATAAGAGTCCACATTTTCTTTGGGTACATTACCAATCTCCTTGACATTCGAGTGCTCTTGCTTATTTTGAGCATTGGAGCATCCGCCAAGCCCAAAACTAAGTAATCCCATAATCAAAAGTGTTGTAATATCCATAATTGTTCTCATATTTGATATTTGAATTTTCGCAATATTTTTTAATTAACTCTCTCTATAAAAAGCTATGCATTACTCAGACGGTGCTTCCGGAGTCGGGTCAAACTCCCTTTCCGCTTTTACCCACGGAAGAGGTTCTGTTCTTGCCTTAGCCACGGAGTATTCCGGAATACCGGAAGTCGTGGTGAAAAGCTGGTACCTTCCGTACATTTTCTTTAAGTCTTCTTTCTGTTCTCTGGTAAGTTCTGTTACACCCGGATTCACCCTGCCTTCCGCATGGTAGCCGTAAGATAAACAGACAAGTCCCATGATAACCAGTATTTTCAGTTTTATATTAAAATTCATTTTCATTGTTTCATTTCTGTTGATTTTTAGTTTACTTGATATATTTTACTTCATCCGTTTCACTGTCGCATAGGAAACAGTCGGTCAATACCGTATTGCCCTGGATTACGATGGATTCTATGAACAGGAAATCTGACATTTTACAACAGAAGGGCTTGTCTGCTTGTATTCTTACATCCAGACACTTCGAAAGTCAGCGATAACAGTCCTAATGTTAAAATCTTGTTGTTCATACGCTATGTCATTTAGTGTTATTTCTTGATAATTTACTGGATAAAGGTATCAAATTACATTGAATTATAGCAATATAATCCTATATTTTTCATCTTATATATTTTCCTTTCTTTAGAGGATAAATAAACGGTAAAGACAGTTCTTTTGCGAATGAAATTGTCGCTATACTATAATCATGACTGATTCTTATTGACATTGATAAAGGGAAATCTTCACACCAATATTCAATGACTGGATACAACGCTCCATCCTCAGCGAAGTCTGTTTCTGAAGCAAGGTCAATATAATCAGATATAGAAGCGTAACCTTCACATTTTTCTTTTTGCTTTTGGTGAATCTTTTGCGAGGACAAGGCAAAATATATTCTTCTGTCATCAATTTTTCTGATTATGAGTTCTTGAGATATGGTGTCATTTTTATAATACAACGTGTCTATCTTACTCCTGACTGCACACGGCGAAAATGAAGATAAAAACATCAGCTTTTCAGACAAATCATAGGTAATTATCCTGCTCTCCAAGTCGCGGTATTGTCTGTCGAAGATTTCTTCATTATAAGCAGCCATAACAAAATTATTATACTTATTTGAATAGACAAATTGGGCTTTGAAACTATTGAATATTCCTGGCAAAGTTATTAATACAAGAATTAAAAGTGTTTTCAGTTTCATACTCAAATTCGTTTTTATTATTCTATTTTTTTCGTATCTGTTTGTGCATAGCCGTTGAAACCTAACATTGCAACGAGCAGAGCAAGAATCATTGATTTCATATTATGTGTATTATTGGTTTTCTACATTTATGTACTTTTCATATTCAGGACCTTCATACGGTGGGTCACCAAAACCTCGTGAACTAATGGCAATATCAAAGTGTGATATATCATTTCCGTCATCAGACTTTTTGATTTTATAGGTATAATATTTTTCTCTGCGGTGTATAGGCGCTTTGGTGTAGTCCCAGTCATACAAGTCACAGTAATAAAGCAGAGGGAACGGATTGTTATCGAATTTCAGATTTGTTTTTTTCAGAAAATCATCCATGTGCATACCTCTGCCCAAAACCGCTCCACCGACAATCATTTTACCCGTAAAATACTGACGTGGGCAACGGTTTTTTAGCCATTTTAGGTCTTCATCGGTTATAAACCCGCTTAATTCGATATTCCAGTTAATCATTATTCTGCTTACAGGAGCACTGCCTTTTCCGCTTTCATCGTGTGATACCATAATGATTCCCATAGAATCCCATATAAAAATTCCGGGTTCTGCAAGACGTTCGTAATGTCCGAATATCTCACACAGTTCTCCTATTGACATTCCCGGCATGAACGACTTGCCGTTGTAGGTCATTGTCGTATCTGTAAATACAAACAAGTGCTTCATATTCACCCCCTCTTTTTCGTAGTCTATAGGCGGTTCTTCCGGCAGATGTTCTTCCAAAAACCGGTCTGTTTTTTTCATCAGTGTATCTACTTTGCCCAAAATGTTATCTATGCTTCCCATCGCCTTTTGGTGGTTGTAGCTGCACCCTGTACACGAGCTGAGTGCGGACATACAAAGCAGTCCGAAGCATAGGGCAACGGCTGCCGGTGCGGGGAGGAATGGATGCTTGTTCATATTATTGTGATTTATAGTTTTACATTTATTATTTCTGAAAGATCTTATTTTTAGACCAATTTACCAAGTATTGATATCTTCCATTCTGTCCTGATCTGCTTCCTGTTTGTCATTGTTCTTGTATTTCTCAAAATTTGGTATATTCTGCAATTCTTCCTCCTCCATATATAGTTGAATGAAGCGGGCGAATTGTCTGGCAGCGTTTATACCGCCTGCAATACCCAAAGATATTCTGCCTAATGTACGTTGAGGGTTGGCTATTACTATTTCTTCTTGTCCTTTTCCGCTGAAAGTCTTCGCATAATAGTTCCCACAGAGTGTGACAACAAGCTGATTATATGGATATATTTTCTTCTTTTGAAATATGAATTTACTGGATATAGTGACTGTTTTAGTTTCGCGATTAAAAACAATTCGTTGCCAAGGCTGTAAAATGGCATTTACTCCTACTGTTATTAAAATTATCTCAAATTCAATAAGTAATAATGCAATTACATAATTTTCGGTTAAAACTTTTGAAGGAGTAATATCCCCTCCCCAAATAAGTATTAATAATATAAAGAGAGAGATTATTAAGGAAAAAACTCTCTCTAATATATGATCATTATCAATTATAATTTGCTTATCATCAATTTTGTCAAATTTAAATTTATTACCTGTTAAATCTTTCCAATAATCTGGTATAGTTATATATTTAAGTTCTATGTTATTTTTCAATGAAATCTTAGGATATAGATTCCAAACAGCTTTTGAAATCATATATACACAAAAGCAAAACACCATATTAATGGCTAACAGTCCAAGTGCCAGATTAATAAAAGTAACATCTCTATGTTGATTAAAGAATGCTATAAGAAAAGTAATTAAAGGCCATGAGAAAGCTGATGCAAATAGAACACTCTGCCACTTTCTTTTATGCCATTTCCCTTTTCTCATTTCGGTTTCCTGACACTCGGTATCTCCTATTATATTCTTGCGATGTTGCCAGTTTTTATTATTTTCGGATTTCATGATTGTGCCTGTTTGGGTTCGTTTTATTTTCTGAGAAATTTTCAAGATATATCAGTATTAATGAACCTGCTTTTATCATTTCATTAATTCATTTTATATATTTTACTTCATCCGTTTCACTGTCGCATAAAAAACAGTCGGTCAATACCGTATTGTCCGGGATTACGATGTATTCTACGTTTTCCGGAGCGAAGAGTTTGAACACAAACTGTTTTTTCCAAAGACCGATTAATACTAAATCATTGTCATTCGGTATTTCAATTCCATGCTCCTGACAATACCATGATACTCTGTCGTAATAATGCACTATCCTGTGTTTTATCTTGGAGAGCCTTTGCTTGAACTCATCCGTACCGTATATATATCCCATATATGCGTCGGTAACGAGGATGGTATTGGGATATATCGGTTTTGGGAAACCTGCCGCCTTTCTGCGCAGGAAGTCTTTCTCGCGGTAGGGGTCGAACGCTTCGCCTTGCGGCAGCGGGCGGTTCTTGTCCATATAGAGTACATAGAATGGCCACCAATCGGAATCATATTCTGCAAGAACAGGTATGGCTGCTTTAGTTCGCGGATGTAAAAAACAAAACCTAAATGCAAGGTTCATAGTACCTTTTGAATATCCCGGAATGACCTTCGAGAAAGGAACAGTACAACGAGGAAAGAACAAATGGCGTGGAAATGTTACAGTACCGTTCATCCTGTCCAGTACAAACCTACGTTTATGTGCAAATACTTGGCTGATCAGCAGAATAAATGGAGCTAAAATAAATGCTCCACTGAATGGAGGCCAGTAAATTTCACTGTACGGGTTGTCTATTTCTTTGCAGAACAAGAATATCCCAGTGCATAAAATAGCTGCTCCGATACCTATCAGAAATCCGCGTATTTCAGAAGGTGTAGTGAAAATAAGGAATTGGTCATCTGCCCTTTCCACCTTGTAGAAATCGGCAATTTCAGTTGTCAATACGGCTGGGAACGGGTATATGATATGTCCCGGCTTTTCTCTTTTCCCACTCCATATTTTCAATGCTATTAATAAGAATATAGTCATGACTCCTAATAGTGTCAGGTAGATTGTTCCTGATACTAATATAACTAACAGCTTACCCCATATATGCTCAAAAAAACTCATTTTTTCATAAGGAAACCGCATAAGGTCATGAATACCAAAGTTGCCGTACACGAATATTGGAAATGTGCATAATAGAACTAAGATTCCGGCTATAATTCTGATTGTAGAGGGTCGGTCGCTATCTATATCCTTCTCTTTACTTGTTTTTGGTTCCATATCTCTTTCTGTTTTCATTCTACATTTACATTTATGTACAAATTGTTCAAAAATCAAAAGAGTTGTGGCGGTAAGATGTATGTGTACGGTGAATCTTATGCCCTACGATGTATTTAGCACCGCAGTATTTACATTCATGACGCGCTTCCTTCAGTCCTTCGGAGAATTCAGTAGGAGATTTCACCACAGTGTATGCTTCTTTCCGGTGTAAGGTGATACCCTGGCAATCCGGACAATATTCGTAGAGACCTGTTGCAAGAGGGATGCGCACTTTCACCTTTTCTCCGCAGTCGGTACAGGTGTACACATGGATGCAGACGGTTTGCAGATTGAGTTCCATTCGTTCCTGTGGGGTGAAGATCCGGGCATCTTTCTTTATCTCCTGTGCCGACATCTCGCGCAGGGTCTCTTTTCCGCATTTCGGGCAAGTGCGGCTCTGGCTGAGTATCTGTTTGCGTAATCTCAGTCTGTACCATAGCATCACAGCTGCAATGGCAGGCCATACGGGAACCAGCCACAGCAGACCGATGAGAGTGCGCCAGGCAAATGCCTGCTCCGTGAGTTGCTGTTCCAAAGCAGTGGATGCCGTCTTGCCTTTGGGTTGCAGGTAATTTTTCAGTCCTTTCCATGTCAGCCAGTTGAGGAGAAGAAGGGAAAGAAGGGAAAGGCTTCCCAATATAAGCAAAGGTAGTGTGGTCATTGTTTGCCTCCTTTCTCGTTGGTTTCTTCGATGCGTCTGTAAGAACGCTCTATGTCTTCTAAAATGTATGCGTCCAGCTTACTGCCGTTGAACTTGAACAGGAAGGCCAGAAGTCCCATATATCCGAAGGTGAACAGGGCGGCACTCAGTACCAGCATCGCCACGTCGCTGAACGCTGCTTCGGAAAACAGCCAAGTGAAAAGTGTCATCCCTGAAAGGCTGATGCACAGGGTGGATGCAGCCAGCAGGGCGAGTGTAAGGAATGGGATGAGCATCATTCCTATAAGGCTCCGCCACATTTCTTTGCAGAACTTGGGGTGATGACCGGTGAGGGCAAACCCGAAGAGGGAACAGCCTGCAGCAGTGAACAGCACAACGAACAGTCCGAAAAATGCCCATGCCACCCACTCCTGCCAGGAGCCTGCGGCAAGCATTCCGCCGAGGTCTGTCCAACGGCTGTTTTCATCACACACGATTTGCCATAAGTACTACAGCACAGAGGTGAAGCCTGCTGTGGAGAGGATGACGAGAACGGACGGCAGGCAGCCTGTCGGCTTTTTGCGGTACTGGCGTATCCGCAACAGTATCAGCATGGAGAACAGCAGCTGGACAGCTATAAGGATATAGAGCCCCGAACCGGTCATTGTTTGTTGTTCCATAGGCATGTGTTTTTAATGGCTTGTTGCCGATTGGTGATGTGGCAAATATAGAGAATGATTCTTTAGTATGCTTATAGATGGATTTATTTTCACCGGAATGTGTTGTAGAATATGTTTGAACTTGCTTTCTCGCGGTGTTCTCGTACCCCACATTTTTGTCATTTTCATGTGATTTAAAATTAGCTTATTATAGCCTGCTTCTTATTTCTTGAACATTTTTCTCTCCAATTTTTGCAACTCCATTGTTGCCTCAATGTAAGGGCCATCTACTTTGATGAGTAAATCTTCAAATTCTTTTTTTGCCCGGAAGAGCTTTACGACATCCTCGCCTTCCATGAACAGTCCGATATATTCGTCATCTGGTTTCCAAAGATACACGGGTATGTCCTTGCCCTTTGATACCATCGAGTTTATCAGAATCTTTTTAAGTTCGTCTTTACCTGTTTCTGCTTTCTGCAGGGCAGGTTTACCATATTTCTGCCTGGCAGTTTCTACCAGTTTTTCGAAGCCTGTTTTATTCATCTTCGTTTCGCAGACCATCGATATTAATTTGCTTTGTGCATTGGTTATCAAATTCAGTTTTCCAAAATCGGTATCACAAAAAGTTGCTTTCTTGGTAGCAAGACTGTCCATACTTATATAATATACTAAAATCGGATATTTCTCAGTCCGCGAAACATACATGTCTTTTGTGTATTTCACATAGCGATAGTTTATTTCTTTGCGGGTCTCTTTGGGATTATCGAAATCAATATATGGAGAGCAAAAACGTTCCACATCGATGTCATAGTCCGGGTTATCCATGTTGATAATCTGGTTGTCTGATTGTGCATGGGCTGTTGCGCCGGATAAACATAAAAATGCTGTCAATCCAATGATGATAAGTGTTTTAATTTTCATATTCCTTGTATTTTCCACTGCTGCAAATTACCGGGTCGCAATTCTTAATAGGAAATGCTCTTCGGTAATTTATATTTTTTGTAGTTACTTTACTTTTAAAACTTTTTCCAATAAAATCGTTTCACAATATTTCGGGTCAATATAAAAATATACTTCATCTATCGGAGCATAGGAAACAAATGCGCATACAGCCCTATGTTCTGAATCCTCATTATCTATATGCTTCATCCAGTCTTGGAAAGAATAATCGGGATTATTGATGATGTCGTTATATATTGTATAAGAAGTAATGGATCTCTCGGCCCTGTTGTTTTTCCACCACACACCGCCTTTCATTCCGATGTATTTCCATTTATCACGTACTTTGTCATAATGCTTGTAATCAAACGCAATGACTATGACTCCGTTTTTGAAAGACAGCAGTTCAAAAGGTATTCCGTCAAGAGTAAATTCCTTGTTTATGTCTGCATCGGTGATTTTGACCTTTTTCCATTCCGTTTGGAGGATACAGACCGATAAATCCCCTTTCACTTGCGATAATGGTTGTTCTGTGCGCAATGTATAGGTTTCATCAGTACCTTTTTGGCGTCCTTGGTCATCTCTTATCGGCTTACGGTCATAGTGGAGGCTGTTTCCCAATAACATGGGCTTGTTTTCGTTGTCGGTCATTCGTGAGATGAATCTAATTTTTACACCATCGTTTCGCTCTGTCTGGATACCAATAGCAGGGTCAAAACCATTGTTTTTAGGCCATTCCTCATATTTATATGAACCGCTTTGGTAGCCTGTAAAGTCGTTTTGGTTTGTCCATGCCGAAGGGAAGTCATAATGCAGGTTTACTTTGATTTCATGGTTGTCATCTTCATTGGAGGAAGTTGACAGTGAAACAGTGCTTAAAATTTTGTCATATACATCCAAAGGAACGGAAACTTGTTCTTCCCATGGCTTTTTTTTATCCACCGCTTTAAGATTTTCGGAATTATTATATTGGGGATTTATGATCGGATTTTTAAATGTGGATTGTTCCCAATTGAAATATTCCTTCAACTCTTGAATCTCTTCTTTTGTCAATTTTTCGTCTTGTGCAGATAAATTTGAACCTGTTGTACTTAATAGTCCCATAATGATAAGTGTTTTAATTTTCATATTCGCTCATTTTATAATAAATGGTCAGCTCCTGTTTCTCCGGATATTAACCGGTGTATCACCGAGATTCCGCTTGCAGAAATCAGACAGGTAAGACTGGTTCGCAAACCCGCATTGTTCGGCAATCTCCGATAAGGGAAGGTGTGTAGTCCTCAACAGTTTCAGCACCTGCTCGGCACGTTTTTGCCGAAGCCACTGGGCTACAGGACAGTTAAACAATCTCAGGAATGTCCGACGGAAGGTAACGGTACTGTTTGCTCCGCATAGTTCCGCCAGTTCTTCTGCTGTCTTCGCTTCAGTATGGCATTCCATCACTTTCTGAATGAAAGAATGGTCGGTATGGATACCGAGCAGTTCTTCCGCTTGCAAAACGACTTTACGGTTGATATGTTCGTAGGAGGCATCGAGCAGTTTGAATGATACCTCAATGCCTTCTGCCGGCTCGGAAGTGGAAGGCATTCCGCATTGTATTCTCGCTTCGCGGAAGTAGTAGAGCATTCTGTGGTAGATGGCTTCCAGATGTTCTTCACGATGCCTTTGCAGCAACCGGCATAAGGTCAGTAACTCTTCTACGCAGCAATAATGCGTGTACCATATTTGCAAACGCATGACATAACGGGTGGATTCTGCTTCACCGGCAGTCATGAACAGCTCCAGCCATCTCTCAAAGTCCGGCTGTTCATGGCTAATTGCTTCGGGAAGCCCGTTCATCCATCCGGCAATCATATTCATGAATTCCATGTCCGATGCAAAGGGACGCAGTTGCCGCTCTCTTCTCTCCTCCGGCATATCCTTGGATATGGTCACACAAAGCATACGCAGACGTGCTTCCCGGGGATCGTCCGGTTGCAGGCGTGAAAGGAGATAACCGTTTATTGAAAAGTCTTTGTCCATAGCAGAGAAAATTTATCGGTTTTCAAACCTGAGGGCCACCGTCATGCGGAATGCCACATTTTCCAAATCGTATGTTTCCTCACCCCAGTATTGAGGCTGTGCGGCACTGATGTCGCAAAAGAAACTCAAGATTCCCATGATAAAAATAGTTTTCATGATTTGCATGTTTTTGTTAATATTGATATACTGTATTAGAAACGGCTGGATGAACCTCCGCCTCCGGACGATCCTCCTCCGAAACTGCCTCCGCCACCGCCTGAGCCTCCCGAACGTCTGGAAGAGGTGTTGATTTTCGGTATTGTATAGCCTACCATGTATTCGGCATCGCAATGCATACATCGATGGCGAGCCTCCATCAGTCCTTCTGATGAAGTGGTGGCTTTAATAATAGTCCGATATTTTTCTTCCTTGTGCAGCGTCATGTGCCCGCAGGAGGGGCAGCATTCATAGCCGTCCTTTTCAAGCGGTATCCGGATTTTCACCTCTTCGCTGCAAGCGGAGCACCGGTAGATGCGGATGTATGCCGTCTTCAGTTCTGTTTCTTTGCGTTCGCTTTCAGTCAGCCGTTTCGTATCCTGTATCAACTCGTGCAAAGGAATCTCCCGGAGGGTTTCCCGGTTGCATTTCGGGCATGTCCGGCTGCGCCTGAGGGTCTTTTGTTTCTGTCTGCCGAAATACCAGCAGGCAATACCCAGCATGGCGGGCCACACCGGTACCAGCCAGCACAGTCCGAGCAGGGTGCGTACAGTAAAGGGTTTTCGGGTCGCCAGCAAGGTCAGTGCGGCTTCCGTCCCTTCGTCTTTGGGCGTCATCCTGTGTACCGCCGATTTCCAGACAAACCAGTTTATAAGTATCAGCATCAGGGCAAACACGATAAAGACCAGGGAAGGGGTGGTACGCCGGAACTTTTTTATCCATGCTTCCGGCGGTGCTGCCTGATAGTCACTTCCGTACAGAACTGCCGCCACCGCCTTGACACCTTCAAGCATTCCTGTATTCCAGTCATTTTCCCGAAGATGCGGCACCATGGTTTCCATCTGTATTCTTTTGCAAATGGCATCCGGCAATACTTCTTCCAGGCCATACCCGGTCTTGAAGGTGATATCCCGTATATCCCGGGTCAGCAGAATCAGCAGTCCGTTGTCATCTTCCGCCTTGCCGACACCCCACCGGTTGAACAGCGTAACGGCAAATTCATGCGGTTCCTCTTCTCCGATGCTGTTCAAGGCGACAACTGCCACTTCTATGGTCAGTGAGTCCTCCAGTTGTTGCAATATATCGTTGATTTTATTCTTCGTTTCACTGTCCAATATATGGTCAGGGTCGGATACCCAATTGTCCGCATCGTATGTCTTGGGATTAGGTACATCATCGACCGTTCCCCATGCCATCGGGCAGAAACCCACCAGAACGGCTATGCAGATTATAAGTTTTCGTATCATATAGTGCCTCCTTTCTCATGGTTATTCATATCGACCGGTCTGAAAGAACGTCTGCTGTCCTTTTCATCGTATTTTTTTAATTTCTCGCTGTTCATTTCCAACATATAAACGACGAATCCGGAAAATCCAAGCAGGCACATCACACTGAAAAATAAGAGCAGAAGCATCCAGCCCCAGCCGATATAGTCAAACATGGGTGAGGCAAACCTCATGCAGATAACATAGGCAAACCCAAATGCCGCAACCAATACTCCCAATGCCATAATGGGAAACAGCAGGATTATTGCCAGTGTTTTCCATATCAGTTTGCAGAATTTGGGGTGACGGCCTGTGACAGCATAGCCAACTAAAGAGCAAGCGGTGGCAGGTACTAGTATCATTATCAGGCAGATAAATCCAGCCATCAGCCATTCCACAGGAGAAGCGGCGGCGAGCGACCCTCTGCTCTCTGCAAAGATATTGGCAAACAGTCCTTCATTGATGATAAGATGCCCCAGACTGAACAGTACGGTGGTCAGAGCAAATACAATCATGAAAATAAAACCCGCTGCCAGACAGCCTGACGGCTCTTTGGAGTCCTGCTTCCTTCTCCAGATAATCAGTCCGGTTATCAGAATCTGTAGTACAATCAGGATATATCCTTCCATAGGCTCGGTCACTTAAAAATGACGGGGAGAGTGGTGACAAAGGAGATCGCTTTTCCCTTCCATTTTGCCGGGACATACTTTATGCCGTAGAGGCAGTCGCACACCGCTTTTTCCAATAGCGGATGGGGGTTTCCGTTTATTTTTACGTTGCTGGCAACTCCGTCGGTTCCGATGGTTATTTCCGCCGTCATTCTTCCTGTAATTCCTTGCTCGACTGCCTCTTCCGGCTTCCTGAGCAATTGTGCCAAGATTATGTTCCATTCGTCCGGCATTCCTGTCTGCGGGTTGATGGGCTTGGCTGGCTGGAAATCAGGACTGAAATAATCCACTTCCTCCATTTCTTCCGGTTCGGTCTGCTTTGTATTGTCCGGTGATTTTTCTGTGCACAACCATTCGATAAGTTCGTTGCATCGCTCGCGGTTGATTATTAACCGCGATGCTTCGCCTTCCGATGGGGCAAATACGGTTATCTCGGCAATTTCCCGTCTCTTTTCGTCCGGCATGTAGAGCAATAGACTATCCCCCTGCAAGGCTGTCCTGTAGTGTTTTCCCATCATTCCGGCAGCGTCTGTATCGTCATTTTCCTCTGAAGCTTCATCTTCCATAAAGTGTTTCAAGGTCTCTTCCAGGTTGTTCAGGTCGATGCCTTCTTCTTTCAACCACTCTTCAAACGTGATTTTCCTTGTACTATTTTTCAGAATCTTGTCCAAATCTCCTGTTGTAGATGTTGAAGAGGACGGCTCGTACCAGTTCCCGTCCCTGTGATAAAGGCGCTTCATGCCTTTCAGTTTGTCGAGAGTCTCTGCGTCTGCGGAGATGATGAAGCCGTTGCTGTCAACCTTTTCTATGGAAAAAGTCTTGTTGCCCCAAGTCACCTGCACCGGTTTGTCTCCAAAATCCTTTATGGGTACTGTGATGCGGTCGTATTTCTCAGGCATATAGAAAGACAAGGAGATGTGTCCGCCTGCAATTTCCTGATAAGGGACAGTCAGCGGTATCTGCAATCCGAACCATATATTCAACATGTCTTTGTTTTGGGCATAGTCGCCGCCCTCAAGCAGATAGATATCTTCATCCGGGTGTATATAGACCGGTTTGCCCTGTTTATCCGCCAGATGAAGCTGCAAATCAGTCTCCAGGTCGAAGAAAAGTTCTTTGCAGAACCCCGTGAAGTTCCCGTTCTCATCCTCGTGATAATACTTTTCCCACAGGCCGGATCCTTGTCGACCACCGAAATATGAAGATACATCTTCGTCTTTGCCCCTTAGCATAAGGTTGAAAAAGATAGGAGAATCCTTGTTCGGCTCTATGAATGCCTTGTCAAAGCACATGAACAGTCTTGACAGGCTCTTTTTAAAGCTCTTGTGTTTGAATTTGTCCGCCCATTTTTCCCAAGGGAGCCTATCCTGTTTGAACTCTTGGCTTTCTGTCAATGAATCAAGTTCGCCGAATGCCGCTCCTGTCTCTAACTGATAGAGCGCTTCAAGTCCTTCCATGGTCTTTTTTTTCTCTTCTTCTGTCATTTTCGTCTTGTTTTGTGCCCATGCTCCCAGTACGAAACATGCTAGCAGGACGGTTGATAATAATCTTTTCATGGTGAATGGTGATATTGTGTTTTCATTAGAATAATACAGGAATAATGGCAACGGATGCGACGCATTTTCCGTCATATTTTGCCGGCATGAACCGCATGCGGTAGATGCAATCCGTTACAGTTTCGCTCAAAGCCGGATGCGGCGAACTTGTAATTTCCACTTTGCTGACAGAGCCGTCAGCTTCAATTATCACAGCCGCCTTCACTCTGCCTGACAATGCCTGTTCCTTGACTTCCTGCCGTGTTTCAATCATCTGTGACAATATGGCTTCCCACTCGCTTGGCGTACCTGTTTCTATACTTATCGGAGTGACCGGCCGGAAGTCATTTTCAGACAGGTTTACTGCTTCCGTGTCTTCTTCATACAAATGCCAGTCGATGGCATTACGTCCCTTGGTCAGTGTCCAGGCATATACGACACCCATTTTCAAATGCCCGTTCATATAATCCCTGAAACCTTCAAGCACCTTTTCCGTATCAAGTCGCAATCCGCTGGCCAACTGTTTTTCGGGAATGTCCCATTCTGCCCCTGTCCTGTATATGTCAACGGCATCCATTCCGTTCATGAAAACATATCCGTAAACCGGGCCTTGTCCGTATGCTTTGTTCAATTCCGTTTTCATGTCTTTGTTCATAAGGCATATCGAGTCGCTGTCCTGAGACAGGATTGCGTTCCTGAAACGTTCTGTTATTGCCATGGCACTCCTCAGTCCGTTTTCAAAAGCGGCTATGACGGCAGGACGGTTTTCCGGGGGAAGGAGCATGGCATCGAAATCCGCTCTATGAACTTCTCCTATAAACCATTTATATTGCATTATCCATTCAGCCTGTGCTACACCCACAGCATACGAAATCATATCATTGGGGGCAAGCAGGACATTCCGTTCTTCAGGTGTAAGCAGCATGTCGGCCTTCAGTTTGCGGATGCCGTCAGGGGCAGCAGGGGCATCAAATTTTGCGATTGCCGAAGCCAGGACTTCTGAGTCTGCGACACCGTTGGACACTGCGGCAGAATCTATCCATTCCGGAAGAATAAGCGCATCGTCTGCGTACTCCTGACCCATATAATAAGGCACGTCGTGCATTGCAATGTCGTAATAACGTGCCCTTTCATTGTAGACGAAATCGAGCCATTTATTGTATAAGCTATAAAATTGTCGCGAAGTTTCGTTTTCAGCATGAATACTGCTTCTTACCTGTTTCAGCACCTCGGAAATGGAGGCATCGATATATTTCAGGTCCGGGCCGGAACTTGTAGAGTATGCCCCCATAAGGGTCCCGGAACGGAAGCTGGACCTTTCCAGTCCTGTAATATCTTCAATGCCCTGCAGTTGCTGCCTGAGCGAGGAAAAGTCTTCCAGAATGAGCTCTTTCCAATGCTTTACACCAAAGTCATAGCCGGCATGAATATATGGAGCATACTCTTTCCTGTAAGTCTTCACCTTGACGGAGTTGCGACTGAGCATATTATAAGCCGTCGTATAGCATAAACCATAGACAATAGGGTTCAGATTCCCGGTCTTATCTCCTGGCTGTGGAAATTGTACCTTTGCAGCCATGTTTTCCTCTATTTTCATATTCACTGCCGTATCCTTTGTCTCCTTTACATCAGGCTCATCTTCGAAGAGGCTTTCCCAGATCGGGAGACCTTTTGAATCATACTCATCACCTTCTTCCTCCTCTTCCGCCTTTTTCTGCATGAGCTTCAGTTTGTCAAGTATCCCATTGCATAGAATCCTGTCGGGATTGCAGCTGGCTTTGCTTTCTGTAGGTGTAAATTCCACGGATGATTCGGAAAGGACCCTTTCGGATTCAGGTCCGGCCGGATTGTAAAACAATATTGTATCTGCATACACTCCAGTTTTGTAGTATCTTCCAAATATATCTGCATAACCATAGCCGGGAGAGTTTATACGTCTTTTATATTCCAAAAGTGTTTTTTCCAGGTTTTCAGGGTCAATGCCGTTTTTCTCCATCCATTTCTCAAAAGTATAGTTGCCTCCGTCATATTCCAGAACTTTTTCCAGAGCTTCCCACTCGTTCATTGAAGGATGAGGTTCATACCATATATCATCTTTCTTATACAGATGTCTTATTTGGCTGATTTTATCTTTAATAATGATGTCTGCAGAAATGACAAATCCTGCACTGTCAGCCTTTTCCACATTGAAGTTAAGGTCACCGAAAGATATATGTACCGGTTTGTCACATACATCGTCTGGATTTATTTTCACGATGTCATATTCATCAGGCATGATGAAACGCACATTTGCCGTTCCACTGCTGATTTCAGAAAACTCAGAAGTCAGCGGAATTTCTATGCCGAACCATATATCCGACTCTCCATTGCCTGTGCTTTTCTTTCCCTCTATCGAAAATATGCCTTCATCATAGGTTCCATTATAGGGGTCTATATATACAGGTTCACCGTTTTTGTCTTTCAGGTTCAGTTCTATATCAGTCACCAGGTCGTAAAATATCTTGTTGCGAAACCTGATATATCCACCGTTACTGTCAGTGTATGTTTCGTCCATCGAACCTATTATTGAACCTAAATATTCTCTGTTATGAAAGTTGTCTGAACCTTTGACTTTTCCCCTGAATACCAGTCTGCACATCTTCGGTTCATTTTCAACTGGTTCTACAGATAATTTTTCAAGACAACTGAATAAATCGGAAAGTCCCGGATATTCATTCCTGTATTTGTAAGCCCATCTGTCCCATGGCATTATATTCAGAACCTCGGCAGGATCCTCTCTGTTGAATAGGCTTCCGATTTCCATCTGGAATTTGAATTCAAGATCCTCCAAAGTCTTTCGCTTTTCTTCTTCTGTCATCCTGTAATTGTTTTGGGCCCATGCTCCAAATACCGTACAGATAAGTACTGCAATTGATAATAACCTTTTCATAAGTAAGTGATCAAAAATATTTTTATATTCAGCATAATGTATTAATATTGTAAGTATCAGTTCATAAGCAGTATATTTTTGTGTTACCAGTTGTCTAACAAACTTTGTAATAGGACAAATGTCTTATAGACAAAATCAAAGCATAAAAGAACCAATTACTGAAAAAAACGGCAGGAAAATTTCCGGAGGAGAGAAGATGATTATAATATTTTTTAAGGCGGGAATAAGTTCTCTTTTTCTTGATTTTTGGCAGAGTGATTTTTGTGCCGGCTGTTAAAACCGGGCACTGTTATGAAACCATACCTTCCGGGACTGTAGTCCGAAGGTCTGATCCTTATCAGCCTTTCAGGAGGCGGAGCGTCTCCGAATGACGGTTTTATATTAGTTTTCAAGATATTTTCCATATCCTTGCAATCCAATTTTTAACTGATTCCGTAAAAATAGCGAATAATATCAGTTTATTGATATGATTCCTGTTAAATATTACGGATTTCTGTTCGTATTATAAAACCATCCACGCCATATGACAAGCCCGGCTGTTACTCCATGTATTAAATTACCGGTCATATTTTACACAAAAAAAGTGTGAGGACGGTTCATCTATTTGTATTAGAGGCTCTGGTAAAACCCGGAAGCAAATAAAATGAAACAGTACCCCACACCTATATCGCATGACATTTACATACGGATACACGTGTTGAGTGTTACTGCTTAGCCCTGCTTCCATTTGAAATTTACCAGATTTCTAATACAAGGTGTTAGCGAAACACATCAGCTATATATGTCAGTCGCTTGCACGACTGTACAAAGATAGAAAATGTTTTCGGATAAGCAGCATCGGGGTACTGTTATTTTGCAAAAATACAAGTGCAGCATAAAAAATCCTATACAATTTCTGATTTAAATATCGGAAAACTGTTCACTTTCTGTTTTTTTTTACCTGATGAATAATTTTCTTTAATTTATGATACACAGATATGCTCCGGAGTCGCATCAATATATCAATTTGCTAATGAAATATTACAGATTTATTTCTTTACTATTTTTCTTTGATAAGGAAATCCACCTTCAAGGGTACATCGTAAAATCTTTTGTGGTCGTAGAAATGCAGGTATATTGAATCCCATTCAAAAAAATTATCTATTCCATCCGAATATCATTCCCATAAGGCATAGTACAAAAAATGTATATGTTGCCATAGTTTCGGTACGTGTTTTTTGTACTTGTGTATCAGTAAAGTATCTTTTTATACAAATACAATGTTAATAAACATGTTTTCGTCTTTTTTTATTTTCACATACTGATAGATATTTTTTTCGTTTTATATTTGTAATGTTCGTTAGTAGGATATGGCAATATTGCTTCAATAATTTCGGACGAGTGAATAAATCCATTGATTCTTTAACCAATTTATGCTTATATGAACAAATTACTCCTTTTTTTCATAATCATATTCTGTTTTGGTTGTGTATCTGACAGAAACATAGTGTCTGTCAGGCAGGTGGAAAGCGACAGTTATGTTGTGTTGAGAATGCGTAATGACAGAGCGCACATCCACAGCATACTGTACCCGGTATCTTTTGAATTCAGGAAGAATGTCAAAAAAAATCTATTTTATTGTGAAAACTCGTACTTTGCGAAGAATGATGAGCTGTGCCCCGGAACAGCAGGATGTTACCTGAAGCCGTATGACGGGGACGAGAATCTGAAATCATCGTACAAAAAATTCTGCGGAACCATAAAGTATGTCGTTGACAAGGACGATACCTTGAAAAATATTATGTCGGAATACTACCGGGTTATGCTCGAAGAGAAGAAGGATACGATACACATACCGCTGGAGATATTTAAGGAAAAGCACGGTGAACTGATAAGGGAGTATCTTGACGGAGACTCGATATACCTGCATTTCCACGACCACAAAAGATTCTACGATATACCCTTGAAAATGGAATTCCTTGAATTTGAAGGAATGGGAAAATAATGGAGATATGAATCTGGAAAATCTTATATCGTATAAAAATCAATTCGCATGAAAATCTTATATGTTTCTACATTGATGCTTCTTGCCGGTTGTATGTCCGGAAAAGACATTGTAGCAGTTCGACAGGTGAAAAGATCAGACAAAGCCGTAATCCTCAGATTATGCGATGATAAAACAGCTATCCACAGCCTGCTGTATCCGTTGTCCTATGAAATGAAAAAAAACAAGGATATGGACATTCGTTATCTTGACAATACATTCATGTTTCATGACATAAGACTCAGTTCCGGAACCGGAGGATGCTACCTGGCACCTCAAGACGGCAATAAGAATCTATCTCAATCGTACAAGAACTTTGACGGAGTCATAAAATACATTATAGAAGATAACGGTGCAATAAAGGAACGGCTGGATAAATATTATAAGAAAATGCTTTCAGAAAGGAAAGATACTGCCCATATACCACTGGAATATTTTGATGACAAATTTAATGATGTGATAAAGAACTTCTTTGACGGAGATTCGATATGTCTGCATTTCAGGAAAAGTAAAGAGTTGTATAACATACCACTAAAGGTCTCCTTCGGCCAGAAGCTCCTATCGACAGAATAATAGAATACAAAAAAAATAACAAAATAATGATGAAGACAACTTACATGAAATATATAGAATATGCAATAACGGCAGTAGTCCTGCTGTTGTATGGGTGTGTTTCGGAAAGGGATACAGTGTCAGTAAGACAGGTTGTGAGTGAAAGGCCTATAATATTGAGAATAAAAAAAGACAAGACTACTGTTTTCAGCCTATCATATCCTGTAACTTTTATGTTCAAGAAGAACGACAGAAAAGACATTTATTATGCAGAGAACTCTTATTCATTTCGTAACAAGGAACTTAGTTCAGGTACAGCAGCCTGCTACCTGATACCAAATGATGAAGACAATTATCTGACTTCATCATACAGAGCATTTGATGGTTCTATACTATATATCATTGACAAAAATGATATCATACAAAAATGTTTGTCAGGATACTATAACAGAATGGTCAGTGAAAAGAAAGATACTATGCATGTTTCACTGAAATATTTCAACAACAACTTTAGAAATATAATAGATAATTTTTTTGAGGGGGATTCAATGTGCCTGCATTTCAGAAAAAGTAAAGAGTGGCATGATATTCCACTGAAGGTTTCCTTCAGACAGAAACTCCTATCGACAGAATAATAGAATACAAAAAAACAATAACAAAATAATGATGAAAACAACTCACATGAAATATATGGGATATGCAATAGCGGCAGCAGTCCTGCTGTTGTACGGGTGTGTTTCGGAAAGGGATACAGTGTCGGTAAGGCAGGTGGAAAGCAAAGCCTTCATAGTATTAAGGGCAGGAGAAGGAAGGAAAAATATATTCAGCCTGAAATATCCGCTTGCCTTTGAATTCAGAAAGAATGTCCGCAGAAAAATATATTATTTTGATAGTTCGTACTTTGCGAAGAATGATGAACTGTGTCCCGGAACCGGTGAGTGCAGAATCGAGGCAAATGACAATGACGAATATCTGACTGATAAATACAAAAAATTCGAGGGAAACGTATTATATACAATTGAAGGAAACGATACAATGCAAAGAACCTTGTCAGAGTATTGCCGGGCTATGCTTGAAGAGAAAAAGGATACGATACACATACCGCTGGAGATATTTAAGGAAAAGCACGGTGAGCTGATAAGGGAGTATCTTGACGGAGACTCGATATACCTGCATTTCCACGACCACAAAAGATTTTACGATGTACTCTTGAAGGTGGATTTCCTTATCAAAGAAAAATAGTAAAGATATAAGTCTGTAATATTTCATTAGCAAATTGATATATTGATGCGACTCCGGAGCATATCTG
>ERZ780214.260-NODE-260-length-26985-cov-31.458_pt1 | contig 26985 bp, 25 predicted proteins | sample MGYA00510976_ERZ780214 | MGnify/ENA primary metagenome ERZ780214 (study PRJEB29588, sample SAMEA2154920) | human gut metagenome | biome: human gut; feature: human-associated habitat; material: faeces | place: Denmark | collected 2008/2010 ... | reverse complement strand
ATTATGTACTAAATGCCATAGCAAACAAGTTGCTAAGGATCATATTCACCCTCGTAGAAAAAGGTGAATACTATGACGCAAACTTCATCAGGCAAGACCCAAGGCTCGTTAAACATAATTAACGTTAAAAAATGCGCTCAAAGCTTGCTCAATTAGAGTAAAACAGGGCGTGTTGCTTATATGAGCTTTTTGGCCTTTATGGCGATGCTGCTTATATGGGCTTCTTGGTTCAGGGCGTGTGGAGCTTATATGCGAAACTTGAGCAAATTACTTATTGCATATAGTGGAATTACATCTACGTGACGACAGGCATTTTGAAATTCTTTATCAATGTATTCAAACTCTCCAAAATTCTCTAAGGATGTACGGACAGCATGATGAAGCGCTTTCTTCCTCATGAATAGCCATAAACTTTGCATGCTACCTCTGGTAGCGGCTTTCACTTCTATCGGTAAAACCACACCGTCCTTGGCTTCCAGATAATCAATTTCTGCATTGGCTCCTTTTGCCTGATTCTGCCAATAATACATCTCTGCCTTTTGGAAACAGTCATGGTTTTTGACGAGTTCCAAGCCTGCGAACATTTCTGAAGCCGCTCCTTTATTGACAAAATCAATATCCGAAGCCAAAAGGACATTAGCAGCAGGAATACCCAACATGGTTTGCATCAGCCCCAAATCTAAGAAAAGGTATTTCCTATAGCTGCAATTCTCTTCTGCGCCAAGTGGAACTCCATTTCCATCACTATGGGTCACCGGCTTTATGAGTCCCGCCAATGTCAATAGATGAAGTGCATCTTTGATGACCGTAGAATGGACATCATCGGCAACCTGCCTATAAACAAACTTACTGCCAGACTGCAAAGCAACTGAACGCAAGACCTTTCTCAATAAAGCTGGAGATATGCGCGACTTATACTTGGCAAAATCATCCTGGTAGGTATCCAGAATGTCATTATGAACATGAGCGCATTCCAAGTAACTATTAGTCTCTATCCATTCTGTAACTGCGGCAGGCATGCCACCCACCAGATAGAAAGTCTTCAACTGATCTACCAGTTTATTATGAACGGCATCAGGAAGCGGAGATGAGGATGAAGCCTGTTGCTTGTAGCTAACCGTAGTATCCAAACCCTGTGCCATGAGAAATTCATCAAAGGAAAAAGGGTACATATATAGCGAACGTATTCTCCCCACACCAAAGGAAGGTAGTTCCTCTAAGGTAAATTCCAACAAAGAGCCGGCAGCTATGACATGCAGTTCCGGATAATCCTCTTTGAAATAACGGAGCGACATGATTGCTTCCTGGCTCACTTGTATCTCGTCTATGAAGAGCAGTGTTTCACCAGGTATTACTGGAATGCCGGTAGTGGCACTTATGCCTTCGCACGTTCTATGCACGTCTATATCCTTTGAGAAGAGTCCTCTTATGGATGGTTGACTCTCTAAATTAATCTCCACAAAGTACTTAAACTCTTTGCCTAACTGGCGTACTGCGGAAGATTTTCCTACTTGTCTGGCTCCACGTATCAGCAACGGCTTTCTTCTTTGAGATACCTTCCACTCCAGGAGTTTTTTATCTATATTTCGCTTGTAATATATCATTTTGTGTAATTTATTGATTCTCAGTGCAAAGATACAATATTTATCCAAAAGTCAAGGCTAACAATAGTTAATTTTATCCAAAAGTCAAGGCTAACAATAGTTAATTTTATCCAAAAGTCAAGGCTAACAATAGTTAATTTTATCCAAAAGTCAAGGCTAACAATAGTTAAATCTATCCAAAAGTCAAGGCTAAACACCGCATTAGCTACAGTGACAGTATAAAACGTCATTTACTCAACTTTCACATATAATAAAAGGTCTATACACCACTTTTCATCGTGGCATATAGACCTTTTTTTGATATATCAGGCTCAGCTTTCGCCTTTGCGAAACTTACTTGACCATGATCTTATACGTCTTGCCGTCTCGCTTCACGATGTTCAGACCCTTCTGCAGACCATGGGTGCGACGTCCACTTGCATCGTAGTATTCTGCGTCGGCATCACCGCTGATGGCGTTGAGGTGGTCAATGGCAGTGCTGCCATCGTTCTTTCCGATGCTCAGTTTCGCAACAGTCGTAAGTGATGCGTCGGATGGATGGAGGTATGCACGCATCGGTAGGATAGGGGCGTCGTGCAAGTCGCTGACGCGGCAGAACTGGTCCTCGCCAATGACGTAGTCGCTTGCCGCAAGATTCTCACCATTGATCTGAATGAACGAACCTACGAGGTTGACATCGGAGCTGGTTCCTGAAAGTGGGGCAGTAACGATGTCGGCACCGACAGCAGAGAGGCTGAGCACCGTCTCGCCCTCCTTCATCTTGAAGAGCACCGGAGTGCCGGCAGGGATTACGCCCTCTTCATAACTCTCTATGGTGATGCATTCCTTAGAAGCATCAATGCCTGTGAGACGATAGAAGTCACATTCTGCTTCCTGGCTCAGGTCGATGGCGAATGGCAAGCAGAGTGTTCCCCAGGCTGCGCCCTCAGGGATATTTCGGCTGTAAGAGATGGTCTTGGAGGTGAACGCCTCATAGTCCTTGAAGTCCTCGCCGTCGGCGAGTGTCAGGTCTGCGGTCGCTACAAACTTGTTGTTCTCATCCTTTGTCACCACGATGTTTCCAGCCTTGTCGGCAACATACTTGTGCAGAGTACAGCCCTCGTTGCGGCAGCCCATGTGATAGATATGCTCGTCGGCGTCATGTTCAGGACTTGCCAAGGTGGCAGACATTTGGTGAACCAGCACATCCTCAGAAGTGCTGTTGCTATATGAGCAAGTCGTATTGTCGCAGTAACGGAATGATCCATGATATACAGTATTGCCCTCAGCAGCTGTCAGTACAGGATAAGCATCTGTGCCGAGTTTCTGATACCACGCCAGTTCGCCTTCTGATTTGCTTCCATTGAGCAGGTAAGCCACTTCACCGCTCTTCAGCTGCTCAGGGGTGAATGCCTTGACCACGTCTGCTTCATTCTTACCTTCAGGATAGGTCAATGAGCCATCTCCGATAGCCACAACTGCATCACCCGTCAGTTCCGTTCCTTTGATGGTCATCTTAGCACTACTGTTGTATGCCAAGATACCAGAAGCGGTGCTGGAAGCATCTACAATGTATCCGACAATGAGGCCATTACAATCTGCATAGTTAGCAGTAATATTGCCAATACCCAACACATTGTTAATATTGCATATATTAGCATATCCTATCAAGTTTCCGACGCGAGCATCTCCCGTAATATTGCCATTATTGGCACTGTTCTGGAGGCTTCCTTCACCAAAATATCCAATTATACCTCCAACGAAATCCTCCGTGCCTGTTATCTCACCATAATTGGCGCATGAAGTGATGGAATTTTCTGAATCGAAGCAGATACCTACAATACCACCAACAGAATGTAAACCCTTCACTATTGCATGGTTTTCGCAGTTGCTGATGTTGCCATTAGCTCTTCCTGCTATTCCGCCAGTCTCATATTTTCCTTCTACCGAACAGTTTCCTGTGGTCTTGATATTTTCAATCACACAAGAACCTGCACATCCTGCCAAAATACCAGTACTACAATTATCATTGCCCTTCACCTTCGCATTGTCGAAAGTGATGTTCTTGATGCGGCAATCAGCAGCATAGCCAAAGAAACCAATTTCATCAGAGGTGGAGCTGATGAAGAGATTACGGATTGTCTTCCCGTTGCCGTCGAACGTTCCTTGATACTGCTTAGAATAGTTACCGATAGGAGTCCAGCTGAGCTCTGCTACCTGCTTTTCGGCATCAGCCTTATGGCATACAGTGCTCATATCAATTTCTTCCACATCATCAGCAATCTTTGCGCAGGCACTTGACTTACCTACATTCACGTAGTCACGGAACCACTCCAGATGCTCTGCCGTCTTCAGTATGAAAGGTTCCGCCTCGGTTCCTTTACCAGTCACGCCTGCAGGTAGTTGATTACTTATCAAATTTACATAGAGCGTGACGTTGCCTTTGATGGCATCGCCATCATGCTCTCTGGCACCGATATAATAAGTGGTGCCTTTCTTTACATCGTAGGTGATTTTGAAGTCTTTACCATTACCACTACCTTTTTTAATCAAGTATCTATCCGTGCGGCTGTCCCATAGGGCACCATAGGTGTCTTCGCCGTGGCTGTCTGCCGTTACCAGCAATGTTCCCTCTTCTGGGGCTGTAAATTTATAAAGATTGTAACCGCTGATTTTCGTCCTCGAACCAAATACCTTTTCGATCGTTATGTTATTGTTGCCCAATTAAACGAACTGAATTTCTTTCTGGCACTTCGTGCACTTGTCGTTCTCATCATAGTTGTGACCAGTGGCAGTCTCCTTAATAATGTCACTTACTCGTTGTGTCAATCTTTCATCAAAATAAGTCTCATTACAAACATCACATTCCCAATATTCAATTGTGCCATCTACTGTGCAGGTAACATCCACTGATTCGTGATGTATGATACTATTGCCATGCTGCATCGTGAATGTGCCCTCCTGTGCTGGCTTTGTATTGCTATATTTACCTGTACCTTCCAACTCGCCTGAGCATTTCATTGTCAGAGGATGATCCGAATACACCTTATTCGTAGAGCCAAGTAAAGGATAATCGTCGGTGTTCAGTATTTGTCCCCATTTTGCACTTTCCGAGGCATTTCCCTGGAGTATAAAAGCAACCAATCCACTCTTCAACTGTTCTGCAGAAAATGCTTTTACCCTAAAAGCAGAAGGCAATGAGCCTTCTCCGATAGCCTTGACAGCTTCACCTGTCTGCTCAGTTCCTTTGATGGTAAGTTTCGCATTGCTGTTGTATGCCAAGATGCCAGAAGCGGTGCTCCATGGATTATTGCTTTCTCCAACAAGGAGACCGCCTTTTTGATCTGTCGCAGTAACATTGCCAACGCCAAGCACATTGTTCAGATTGACTGCTGCAGCAAATCCTATCAGGTTTCCGACCTGGGCAACTCCCGATATATCGCCATAGTTGGCACTGTTCTGGAGGCTTCCTTCACCATATCCAACTATGCCGCCAACATTATTTGTACCATTCACCATTGCACGGTTTTCGCAGTTGCTGATGTAGCCCGCTCCTCCTCCTGCAATTCCGCCTGTATTTTCTGTTCCTTCTACCGAACAGTTTGCCAGGATTTTGATGTTTTCAATAGTACCCTCAAAACCTCCTGTCAATATTCCTGTACCAAATTTATTAGTGTTCTTCACCTTCGCATTGTCGAAAGTGATGTTCTTGATACAGCCATTTTTAGCATAGCCGAAGAAACCTTCAAACATAAAGGTGCTATTGATGTATAGATTGCGAATCGTCTTCCCGTTGCCGTCGAACGTTCCACAATACATCTTGCCATTACCGATAGGATCCCAACTGAGCTCTTCTGTATTCGTGGCGGCATCAGCCGCATGGCAGAACTCTGATAAGTCAATATCATCAGTCAGCATGGCTGAAGCAAATTGAGATTCTTTGTTCACATAGTCGCGGAACCACGCCAGTTCGGCAGCAGAGGATATCTCATAAGGTTTGTCTACTGAGCCATCACCTTTGGTAGGCTTCGTCTGTGCCCATGCCCCCTCATAAGGCATGAGGATAGCCATCACGAGCAGCAGCATCATGACGAGCCATTTCGGTTTGTGTAATTGTTTCTTTTTCATACACGTTTTGTTTTTAATGATTGAACTTTAGCAAGTTCAGAAGTTATGGAAGTTAAAGAAGTTATCACTCCCTTCGGTCGTTAGAAGTTATAGCCAACAGCCTTTTTGGTTGAAAATTTGGCTTTAACTTCTCTAACTTCTTTAAATTCTTTAACTTCCCCATTTGCGAAAGTTGAGTTATTAATAATTAATGTAAATATTTTATCTTGTATTTCTGTTTGTCAATTTATCAAGAGGGTAGGGTGCTTTCCTCTATGATGGGAAAGACTGCGCCATCAAGCCCACTGAATTGTCAGGACGAAGAACACTCATAAAAATATAAGTGGCTTGTCTACATGATGAACAGGTATGCCGAACTTGCAGTCTGGCATGGCTCCTGTTTCGCAATCATGCAGCAAATATACAAAAATAATTAGGAAAAAGGTGTCGCATTCCCCTGTCTATGTGTCGCATTCCTATCATTTAGGTGTCGCATTGGTAGGGAATGCGACACCTAAAAGGTTTTTTTCCGATAAAAATGTCTCTTTTCTCTGGTGTTTTTCAAAAATCAATAATTTCCGCTTTTTTATCATCCGAAGCTGTTTCTATAGCCGGGTAGTCTCTCTTTTTGGGCCCTCAGAGCTTCCCTTAGCCCAGGGCAAATGAACTCACCCAGCACGCCCTCCTGTATGGTTGATATTACCCAGCACGCCCTGAAAGGGCAGAAGCTTTGTAAATTGTCAGGAGTTTTAAAGCTTTTGCCCTTACAGGGCGCCAGGTTTGCGACACAAAAAATAACCCAGGGCGCTGCCCTGGGCTAGGAGCTTCTGCCCTTTCAGGGCGTGCTGCTTATATGAGCTTCTTGGCCTTCGGGGCGTGTTGCTTATATGAACTTTTAATTACCCAACACGCTTACTCATTCTAACTAAAAAACAGCCTAAATATTTGGAAGTTACTAAATTTCAGAGTATCTTTGCAAAAGAATAAAACGTATCAAGACAAAGGAATCAAAACGTATCTCTGCAAAGGAATAAAAAGAAAAGCGTATGAAACAGGTAGAAGAAAGATATACTCCGCAGGAATTGAGGGAGTACGAAGCCTGTAAGATAGCGTATCGCGACATCAAGAATTCCGTAGACACCGCCAAGCGTGAAGGTATTGCTGAAGGATTGGTAAAGAAAAGCCTTCATCCTGCGTTGGCACAAGACAAAGGCGTATAGGAAAGGATGATTAGGCAGTGTTTCGCTTCACATAGTCTTTGATGTCTTTACTTTTTACTAATGTCATCATCAGGTTGCTTACGAAGATTTGAGCGATAAACCGAAATATTTGTGGTTACATCTTTTCCTCCTACTCGACCATATACTTTTATAGTGGCTCGTGCGCCTAAGAAGCCCGTCGGCAAATCTTCATCTTTCAACTTGGCAAAGTGAATGCGAAGTGTCTTATTGTCGGTATTTTTCACAGAGACACCAACCTCTTCCTCGGTGGCAGAGATATTTTCCCCTTTATTGTTTTTTACTATTCCAAAATTGCAATCTAATGAATAGTTAATATTGTCGCAGTTAGTGCATGTCAGCTCTAAATCACCATCAATATAAGTGTACGAATAGATGAAGTATTTCGATACCTTAGGGTAAAGAGTATAACCTATTTCTTCGGGATAATAGCGGACACTTATATATTCAGGATTAGTGTTTGAAGTAGCCTTAAACAAAAGGGGCGAGTCTTTCACTTCATCGCAACTGCTTAATATCACAACAGTTAGCAATGAAAATAGCATAATTAAAAGCTTGTTCATATCTATAATTTGTTTTGAATTCTTGTTCGCAAAGGTACTGTTTTTTTCTCATTCAAGGAGTGATGTAGCAATTATTTTATTCCGCTTCATTATATTTCTCTAAAGAAATTTGTAACGTACATTATTTCGCCTCGTCAAACTTCTTTATGAGCATAGTCGGATCTTCATAAAACTTGTCTGTATCAAGCTCCTTAATAATAGGCTTCATTTCAGGAAAGTCTTTGAAGACAATTTTCAACATTGCTTTCACACCAATGGCAGATGACATCCAAAAAGCTCTGGCGACATCCTCACCCTTAACCTTAAAATAATAAATGCATCCACCTCCAGTTATTTGTAAATTCTTGGTATTGGTCTGAGTGGTAATTGGATGCATATATGCAGTAGCTCTCTTTCCCTCATATAAAGGAATCATAAATACAGGTTCTTTGTATGGTTTTGGACTTTTGACCCAAACGCTCGGCATAGTTTTTTGCGCCATCAGAGGAACGAATGTAATCCATTCTTTTCCTTTCTCGTCGAAATACTTTACTTCTTTTATCTCAGACGATTTGTAATCTTTATGCTCACCATTCTTTTTATCTTTAACACGGATTTCACTTCCATTGTCGTACATAAACAAAGATTTAGTGTTTCCACTCACTGTTTGACCATTGTTCAGTGTCAACTTGATGTTCTGTGCTTGCATTGTAAATGCAAACAACAAGGCAAATAGCATTGTTAAAATCTTCTTCATATTCATTCTCGTTTTATTAGGCATAAATTATTATTTAATTTGCAAAAATAGCATTTGTTTGCAGAAATTCCAAATGTTTAAAGACTTATTAACGCAAAATATAGGTAATCTCACCTCACCAATCGCAATTGGGTATAAATCGTGCTGTGGAAACTTCTCGCGCCGATATTGAGCGTATCGAAGGCATCGGTGCCGTCGGTACGGTGTTCGAGAAGGTCTTCTTCGGACTCGGGCTGCTTCTCCATAGACTTGTTCTTGCGGAAGCCGTTGCGCTCGAACTCATGGACAACCACCCAATGGAAGTCCTGGTCGTTCACGGCATAGTTAGAGCCAAGGGCTGTGGCATCATAGTAGTAGATGACTATCTTGTTTGGGTGTGGAGCGTAATAGGTGCAGAAGTCGGCGACGAGTGCAGGGATTTTCAATTCCGCTATGCGCCGGTGACCGTTGGTTCCGGGTGCCAGGTTTGCGCCCCCCATAGCCCAGGGCAAATGAATTCAAGCAGCACGCCCTCCTGTATGGTTGATATTACCCAGCCCGCTTACTCATTTTAGCTAAAAAACTGTCTAAATATTTGGAAGTTACTAAATTTCAGAGTATCTTTGCAAAAGAATAAAACGTATCGAGACAAAGGAATCAAAACGTATCCCTGCAAAGGAATAAAAAGAAATGCGTATGAGACAGGTAGAAGAAAGATATATCAGCTTGCTGACCGACTTCGGCTTCAAGCGAATTTTTGGAACAGCAATAAACAAGGATTTGCTGATTTGTTTTCTCAACAGCTTGTTTGATGGCAAACAGGTTGTGAAGGACGTTTCGTATCTCAACCCTGAGCATGTGGGAGACGTCTACACCGACCGCAAAGCCATCTTCGACGTATATTGCGAGGGCGAAAACGGCGAGAAGTTCATCGTAGAAATGCAGAATGCCTATCAGGCATATTTCAAGGACCGCTCCCTGTTCTATTCCACATTCCCTATCCGTGAGCAGGCACCAAAGGGGAAGGATTGGGACTTTAAACTCAACTACGTATATACCGTTGCCCTGCTCAACTTCGACATGAACGAGGAAGCCTTCGAAAAGGAAAAAATCCGCCATAGTGTACAGCTGTGCGATACCGCCACTCATAAAGTGTTTTACGACAAGCTGGAGTTTATCTATGTAGAAATAGCCAAGTTTAACAAATCGCTGGAGAAACTGGAGACGCTTTACGACAAGTGGCTCTATGCGCTGAAGAATCTCTACAAGCTTACCCAGCGCCCTAAGGAGTTATGCGACAAGGTCTTCGACCGCCTCTTCGAGGAAGCCGAGATTGCCAAGTTTACTCCGCAGGAATTGAGGGAGTACGAAGCCAGCAAGATAGCATATCGCGACATCAAGAATTCCGTAGACACCGCCAAACGTGAAGGTATTGCTGAAGGAATGGAAAAAGGAATGGAAAAGAAAAGTCTTGAGATTGCCAAGAAGATGCTGACAAAGGGCATGGATGAAGCGACTGTGATGGAAATAACTGGGCTGTCGGCACAAATGATACAGCAGCTGAAAGCGGAGATGTAGATGATAGATTCGCAAGACTGAAAGGTTTCTTTGCTCCGAAGTTTAGATAACAATAAACATCAGTTAATCATATTATAATTGTGAACAAGTTACCTATTATAGTTTTGGATTTTTCGGGAGTATATGATTTTGAGGCGTTTGCTTCAAGTCGTAATATCATCCGTGTAGATTGTAAGGACCTGAAAGGAGTGGACTGCTATTGTGATGAGGAAGGCAGGGAGAAACTTCATCGCAGGTTGGCCCCATACCCTTCTAAAGCCATTCATTTCCTGGACTCAGGAGATTTCCATTATCTTACCGAATACTGGGTGTCACGGCTGCAGGAACCTTTCTCTCTGATAGTCTTTGATCATCACCCGGATATGCAACAGCCTCAATGGGAAGGCTTGGTTTCGTGTGGCGGTTGGGTGACGGATGTCTTAAAGTCAAATCCTTTTGTGAGACACATCATCCTCGTTGGCGTATCCGACGAACTCATGTCTCAAATACCGGCTGCACTCAGGAGCAAGGTGCTGTTCTACAGTGAGTCGGAAATCGACCATCATCAGGCTTGGCCCTCCAAGGCTGGTAAACTGATACATGAACCCGTATATATCTCTATCGACAAGGATGTGCTGAGGACTGATGATGCCGTCACCAACTGGAGCAATGGCGACATGACCCTTATGGAGCTGCAGGCAGTTCTGCGTATCGTCTATGCTCACGAGAGAGTGATGGGAGTGGATATCACTGGCGAGTGTTCCAATATGCTTGATTATGCCACTGAAGTGAAGGATGCAAGTATTGACAATGAGGCCAATGAGGAATTGATTCGGATGATATTGTCAGAGAGGCAGAACAGGGAGGAGTGACACGTGTCATTTTGGCATTTCAGAGGGAAAGTAATTGACAGAAATCAATTTTTCAAGCCTTTTAAGAAGAAAAAGACAGAAATATTGTGTGCGAACACAAAAAGGTATTACCTTTGCACTTGAAAAGATTGAATAACGATAATTAAAGTAAAGAAAGGGTAACAATTATGATGATTTTTGGAATGACATTGGTAGTTTTAGCTATCACATTTGCTGAGATTGTAGTAATCAACAAAAAGATGCATCTCGGTGAGTAATACGGAACTAAGATAAGTTATTAATTTTAACAAAATACGAAAGGCAGTTGCAGGCTATGGTGCTTGCAACTGCCTTTTTTTTTCGACCCGCATAAAGAATGCCCTATGGTGGGGAACGTGCTCTCAATGATGCCATCGCTCATCTTGCGGATGTAAGAGGCTGCTGTGTCTTTGAAAGCTTGTTAAGAGATGTGAGTGGGGGATTATTTATTTGATTCCTCTCTCGTTGAGTGCCTTTGAGTATTTGGCAGCGTTGTCGAGGTGCTCGGAGTAAGTGCGGGCAAAGTTGTGGGTGCCACTGAAGTCCTCCTTCGCACACATGTAGAGATAGTCGTGGTGGATGTGGTTGAGCACGGCATCGATGCCGGCAACAGTAGGGATGCGGATAGGCCCTGGAGGCAGTCCTGGGTTGCGATAAGTGTTGTAGGGACTGCGGATGCTGAGCAGGTTGTTGTAGATGCGCTTCAGCTCGAAACGCTTCCAGGCGAACTTGATGGTAGGATCGGCCTGAAGAGGCATTCCCTCGGGATATTCAGCATTGCGAAGCATCAGACGGTTGTAGTACATGCCCGCAATCATCGGTTTCTCACCGTCGTTGGCAGTCTCCTCGTCCACGATACTTGCCAGGGTGATGACCTGCTGCGGGGTGAGGTTCATGTTCTTCGCTTTCTGTGTGCGCTCAAAGTTCCAGAACTTGTCCGACTCCTTCTTCATGCGACTGAGCAGTTTGTCGAGCGACACGTTCCAGTAGATGTCGTAGGTGTTGGGGATAAACATACAGGCGATGGTGGCCGTGTCGTAGCCATACTTCTCGCAGGTGGCCTCGTCGGTAAGTGCATGGCTGATGGTAGCGCTGTCGAGCATCAGCCTGCGTCCCAACTCAGCTGCGAGTTTGTCGAGTGTCCTGACCGATGGAACGGTCAGGTTGACGGGTTCCTGAAGTCCGTTCTTCAGGTGGCGCCATGTCTTGAGCGAACCGTCACCGGGATGGATGGCATAGCGACCCGTGCGAATATGCTCGGCGTATTCGGAGTGATGGGTAAGGGTGCGGAAAGCCTGCATCGGGATGGCGCGGGCTATCGGCGCGAGCTTATGATAAACGGAGTCTATATTGTCGTCTTCGTCAATATAGACATATTCTGTCTTCTCGCTTTTCGAGAATGAGGAAAAGCCATAGATATAAGTAATGACGATTACCGCCACGAGGCACACCAAGGCGCCATAGAAATAAAATTTGTAAGCGGTCTTGCTTTGTTTTTTCTTCATTTTTGTGTTTTGTTTTTGTGCATGAATTTCGCTGCAAAAGTACATTTATTCGTGGAATTGACAAAATTATTGGGCTTATATTATTCAAGTATAGGTAAAAATAGGTTAATTCCTTATTATTTCGGCAAGATTGACGTAACTTTGCAAAGTTCAATAACAGAAAAATGATGGAAACAAAGGATTATAAAGAAGGAATAAGGGAATATGATACGTATGTCTTCGACCTGGACGGCACGTTGCTCTCCACACTCGACGACCTGGCTGCGAGCTGCAACTACGCCCTTCGCACCAACGGGATGGAGGAGCACTCTGTCGACGACGTCAGGAGATTTGTGGGCAACGGCGTTCGCAAGCTCATGGAGCGTGCCATTCCTCAGGGCGACAGCAATCCGCTCTTCGACAAGACCTATGCCGACTTCAGAAAGCATTATATGGAGCACAACCTCGACACCACCACGCCTTATCCCGGCATCATGGATCTGTTGAGCAGACTGAAGGAGAGAAACAAGAAAGTGGCTGTGGTGAGCAACAAGTTCTATGCTGCCACGCAGGCGCTCTGCCGTCATTTCTTTGGCGACCTGGTGGATGTGGCGATAGGAGAGCGTGAGAACATCAGGAAGAAGCCTGCGCCCGACACGGTAGAGGAAGCCCTGCGCCAGTTGGGTGCCGACAGGGTTGGCGCTGTGTACATTGGCGACAGCGACGTCGACATCATGACTGCCCGCAACTGCCAAATGCCTTGTATCAGCGTGTTATGGGGTTTCCGTGACAAAGAATTCCTCGTGGATCATGGCGCCGCAACTTTCGTTCACTCTCCCGAAGAAATATTTCCTTTCTGAAAGGAAGGCTTTTCTGGAGGAATCTCCTTCCCTTAAGCTAAATGCGAGTTGATGAACTGGTAGACGGCATCCTTGTAGGAATCGGAGATAGGGATGCTGGTCTCGCCATAAAAGATGCGCATGTGACCGATGGAGTCCATGCGGCAGAGGTTGGCGATGAACGAACGGTGGATGCGCTTGAACTGCTGGCGGGGCAGACGGCTCTCCAGTCGCTTGAGGTTGGAGAAGGTCGTGACCTTACGGCCCTGTGTGAGATGGAAACGCACATAGTCGTTCATGCTCTCGATGTAGAGAATATCGTCGAGGTCGATACGGACAAACTTATTCTCAACCTTGGCTACTAAACAGCGGTCGCGCTCTATCGGGTCCTGCAACTGGTATTCGTCAAAGGTAGCCCTCACTCGCTTGTACGACTCCTGAAAGTCTTCGAAGCTGATGGGCTTGAGCAGATAGTCGGCAGCTCCAGCCTTGATACCGTCGAAGGCATACTCCTTGTAGGCTGTGGTGAAGACCAGACGGCAACTCTCCGGCACGAGACGGGCAAACTCGATGCCGCTCAGTTCGGGCATCTGTATGGCGAGGTAGAGCACGTCGACATGTCCGTTCCTCACGTCTCTTACAGCCTCCCGCGCACTGGTATAAGCACCAATAAGTTGTAGGGTTGGTGTTCGCTTGATGTGGCTCGTTATCTGGTTCAGAGCCTCTGGGTCATCGTCAATAACGACACAGTTTAGTATCATGTTTTATAGTGGTTTTTTGTTCTTTTCTGCTACAATAACGTCCCAAATGGGAAATTATTGTGCAGAATAGCGAGAGATTTTTATTCGTATCTGATGGCTTCGATAGGGTCGAGGCGGGCAGCTTTCTTGGCAGGATACCAGCCGAAGAAGACACCTGTGAAGGTACAAACAGCAAAGCTCATGATGATGCTCCAGGGCTCTATCTGCGTGGCTACGTGCAGGAACTGTTGCAGTCCTACCGACAGACTGACTCCCAACAGCACACCTATCACACCGCCCGTCACACTCAGCAGAATGGCCTCGATGAGGAACTGGTTGAGGATGTCGACACCACGTGCTCCCACGCTCATGCGCAGACCAATCTCACGGGTGCGCTCCGTCACACTCACATACATGATGTTCATGATGCCGATACCGCCCACGAGGAGCGAGATACCTGCCACAGAACCAAGAAGGATGGTGATGGTCGACATGGTGGAGTTCATCATGCTCGAAATCTCCTCCTGCGAACGGATGTTGAAATCGTCCTCGTCTGCCTCGGTCGTATCGGTGGCGTCCTTGAGCTTATGGTTGCGTCGCAGGATCTCCGTTATCTGGTCTTGAGCCGGTTGCGAAGCTTCCTCGGTAATCGCCGAGCAGACGATACCGCCCAAGTAGGTTTGGGCCAGGATGCGTTTCATCACGGTGGTGTAGGGCGCCAGCACCAGGTCGTCCTGGTCCATGCCCATGGAGTTGTAGCCCTTCTTCTTCAGCACACCCACCACACGGAAGGGGATGCTGTTGAATCGCACCACCTTGCCCACGGGGTCGCTGCCGTCGGGGAAGAGATAATCCACCACAGTCTGTCCCAGGATGCACACCTTGGCAGCCGCCTTGATGTCGTTGTCGGTAAACATCTCACCGTCGGCCACCTTGAGCTGTCGGATGCTCAGGTAGTCCTGGTTCACACCGTAGATGGAGCTTTGCGTATTGTTGTTGCCGTTGATCCATTGACCGCTGCTGTTGACGGTAGGCGAGATGGCAGAGATGTAGTTGCACTCGTCCTTGATAGTCTGATAGTCAGCCTGTTTGAGTGTCTCCATGGCAGAGGCGTCCTGTCTTACACCGCCCCTCATGTCGGCACCCGGCGAAATCATGATCATATTGCTTCCCATCTCGGCGATGTTGGCCTTGATGCTTGCCTTGCTGCCCTGTCCGATAGCGAGCATGGTGATGACGGCAGCAATACCTATAATGATACCCAAAGCCGTGAGAAACGACCGCATCTTGTTGGCTGCAATCGCCCTGATGGCTATCTTGAATAGATTCTGATAATTCATCGCATTTTAAATCATTAATATTGAAAAATTACTCATCCGTATTCGCCGGCAAGGCAGCGAGCCCCTCGGCGGCAGAGAGGATGTGCGGATTGTACTCGTCGCTGATGATGTGACCGTCGCGCAACTCGATGTTACGGCTCGAATAGTTGGCAATATCGGGGTTGTGGGTCACGAAGATGATGGTACGTCCCTCAGCGTAGAGCTTCTGGAAGAGCACGAGAATCTCGAAACTTGTACGTGTGTCGAGGTTGCCCGTTGCCTCATCGGCAAGGATGACGGCGGGGTTGTTGACCAGGGCGCGGGCTATGGCCACACGCTGCATCTGTCCACCAGACATCTGGTTGCTCTTGTGATAGAGACGTTCGCCCAGTCCTACGGCCTTCAGCGCCTCTATCGCCCTCTGCTTGCGCTCCTCGGCTGTTACCGAGGGGTTGTACATCAGGGGCAGTTCCACATTCTCCACGCTCGTGGTCTTTGGCAGGAGGTTATAGTTCTGAAAGATAAAACCTATCTTGCGGTTGCGCAGCACGGCACGCTCCGAACGCGACATGGTGCGTACCGACACGCCGTCGAGGTAGTATTCGCCACTCGATGGGGTGTCGAGACAACCCAACTGGTTGAGCAGGGTAGACTTGCCCGATCCCGACTTACCCATGATGGTGACAAACTCGCCCTCGTAGATCTTGAAGCTCACGCCCTTGAGGGCATGAACCGTCTCGTCGCCTACGAGGAAGTTGCGCCTTACGTTGTCGAGCTCAATCACGACCTTCTTCTGGTCTTGGCTGGCTTTGTTTTCTATGTTTTCTGACATGATGATTGTACTTTTATTGAACTTTCGCTGGGTTCAGAATAAACTTTAGCTGGGTTGAGAAGTGATAGCAAACCCTTACTTCTTACTTCTTCTTTCCCCTTGGACGCGGTCCGCCTATCAGTCCCTGGCTTTGCTGCTGGTCGTCGCTGTCATCCTCGGGTGTGTTCACCACGATTTCGGTCACAATCTGCTGACCGGCCTTCAGTCCCTTTGTTATTTCTGTATGCATTCCGTCGGTCTGACCGATGCTCACTGGGTGAGCGGTAAGGGTTTTACCTTCGAGGGTCCATACCTTGTTCTTGCCCTTGCTGTCAACTATCTTCATGTCTTTGCCTACGGTTTCCTTGGTAGGTGTGAAGCGCAGCGCCTTGTTGGCTACAGCCAGCACGCCAGTGCGTTCCTGCGTGTAGATAGTGACATTGGCGGTGAGTCCCGGTTTCAGTTTCAGATCGGCATTCTGTGCGCTGATCACCACCTCGTAGGTTACCACGTTGTTGGTTGTCGTGGCCTGCAGACGAACCTGCTTCACCGTACCCTCGAAGGTGTCGTCGGGATAAGCATCGACGGTGAAGGTAACGCGGTCGCCCTCCTTTACAGCGCCTATGTCAGCCTCGTCCACTTCGGCTACTACCTGCATGTTGGTCAGGTCTTTGGCGATGGTGAAGAGCTCAGGAGTGTTGAAACTGGCAGCTACGGTCTGACCTTCCTCCACACTCTTCGAGATAACGGTTCCGTCGATAGGCGAGGTGATGGTGGCGTAGCCTAAGTTGGTCTGCGCACGTTGCACCTGTTCCTTGGCTGTGGCCACCTGCTCCTTGGCCTGTCGATAGGTGAGGAGGGCGTTCTCATAGTCGTCGGCGCTGACGAGTCCTTTCTGGTAGAGGGTCTGATAGCGCTTCATGTTGGCGTTCTGGTAGTTGAGCTGACTCTGGGCGCTTGCCATGTTGGCCTTGGCGGTGTTGAGCTCGCTCAGCAGGTTGGTCTTGTCGAGTTCGGCGATGACCTGGCCCTTCTTCACCTGACTGTTGTAGTCGACGTAGAGTTTGTTGACAATACCAGATACCTGTGTACCCACGGTGACACTTGTCACCGCCTCGATGGTACCTGTGGCAGTCACGCTGTTCTGCAGGGTCTGCAGACTCACCTTCTCCTGTTTGAAGTTGATTTCTTCCTTTTCCTTTCCGCCTGAGAGTGCCCAGGCAGCCACGGCTATGATTACCACGACTGTCATGGCAATCCAAACTTTGCTTATCTTCAGCTTTTTCATATTGAATGTTTTTACTTTTTTACCTTTTTACTTTTTTACCTTTTTACTCTTTTACCTTTACAAGATTCTTCCTTGCTGATAGAACTTCAGCATGTCGAGGTTGAGGATGGCGAGGTATTTTGCCTGCAACTCGTTCTGCTGTGCACGCAACAGGTTGTCCTTGCCCATGCGAAGTTCCACGATGTTCTTCAGTCCTAAGCGGAACTGCTCGCTCAGCAGGTTGTAGCTTTCCTGTGCGCTCTCGCGGCTCACTTTGGCAGCCTGGTATTGGCTCTGGTTGGTGTTGGCCTGCAGCCAGTAGTTCTCGATGGTGGAGTAGAGTTGTGTCTGCTCGTTCTTCATGTCGAGCAGAATCTGTTGTTGCTGGATGCAAGCCTTGTTGACAGCTGTCTTTGTCTGTCGGTTGTCGAAGAGCGGAATGCTCACGCTGAAGCCACCGCCCACATTGAAGTTGTTCTTTATCTGTGAACCCCAACTGTTTGTATTCATGGAAGTTGTACTCGTAGACAAGCCTGCATTCAAACCGATGGTTGGCAGTTTGCCAGCCTTGGCTATCTTCACGTTCAGGTCGTTCTGTGCCAACTGGTTCTGATAGACCTTCATCTCGGGTCGACGGTCGAGAGCAGCCGTGTAAACACTTTGCAGGGCAGGAATCTCAGCCAGCGCCATCGCCTCGGTCGTGTTGGGCATCACCACGTCGAAAGCTTCTTCGTCGGTTATCTGCAACAGTTCCTTGAGTTGTCGCTTGTAGTTTCTCACATTGTTCTTTGCCTCCACAATGTTGTATTCATCCTGTGCTCTCTGTGCGGTGAGCTGAGCCAAGTCGGCTTTCGACATCTTGCCGATCTTCACCATCTCCTTGCCACGGTTCTCGTTCTCCAAGCTCGACTGATAGCTTTCCTGGTTCACGTTGATGGCCTCGGTGGAGTAGAGTATCTGGACGTAGAGTTGGGCTATCTGCTCCTGCAGTTTGGCAGCCTGTGTGGCAGAATCGAGTTGTGCAGCCTCGCCCGCCAGTTTGTTGAGCTTCACCTGCGCCTGTCGCTTGCCGCCGTCGTAAAGGGTGTAGTTGCCCATTACGCTGTACGTGCCGTTGTAGTACACCTTGTCGATGGAAGCCTTAGAGTATCCGTCACCAGAGATGCCGTTGGACACCCATGGCGTGTAGTTGACATTCTGGTTGGTAGAAGCGCTGAGCGATGGCAACAAGGCTGTCTTCGACTGCAGATAGTCCTCGTGGGCACTCTGTGCCTGCAGACGTGTTTTCTGCAACGAGATGTTGTTGGTCAGGGCGTAGTCGATGCAGTCTTTCAGACTCCATTGACGTGCCTCTGCCGAGAAGGGCATTGAGGCTATCATCAAGCCTACGATTGCCTTTGTGATTGTTTTTACTTTTCTCATCCTTAATATATATTGTTTGTTGATATCTATTGAACTTTCGCAAGTTCAGAAGTTATAGAAGTTAAAGAAGTTATCACTCCCTTCGGTCGTTAGAAGTTAAAGCCAATAGCCTTGATGTATAATGTTTAGAGCTTAATCTTAAGTCCACTGAAGCATTTGTCTTAACTCCTTAACTTCTTAACTCCTTAACTCCTGAGATTTCTTGTCCCCTCGCAACTTACACTAAAAAAGATGACAATTCGGGTAAATGGTTTATTATGCTTGAAAGTTTTTAACAAAAATAAACAAGAAACCTTGGCGGGTTCATATTTTTTATTTACCTTTGCAGCCGCAATTGGTTCGCAACGATCTTCGTTCCGCTGAGGCAATAGGAGTTGTTGCGATGAAAAGGGAATCAGGTGAGAAGCCTGAGCAGTCCCGCTGCTGTATGCGTCTTATTGGGCAAGCATGATGGTCACTGACATTTTTTCGGGAAGACCGCTTGAACGAGTTTGACGACGCGAGCCAGAAGACCTGCCGTTGCCATAGAGAGACAATGTGTGTGCTCACTGTATGTATCAATCAGCATACTATAAGTATTTACGCTTTCTGTCTATGATTCTATCCCGCCTCGTGGGTTAGGTTTTGGGATGGAGAACCATTAAGTTTTTTAGGATAAGATGAAGAAAATCTGCAAAGGATTATTGTGCCTCTGTGTGATGCCATGTCATGCGCAGAATGTAGGTACGATTCATCGCGACACGCTCTCGCTCGACGAGGTGGTGTGTGTGGGCGAGCGCCCTCATTACCTTACACCCAGTCAGACCCTCCAGGGCGAGATGCTGCAGAACCTGTCTACCACCTCCGTGGCCGATGCCCTGAAGTATTTCTCGGGCGTACAGATCAAAGACTATGGTGGACTGGGCGGACTGAAGACCGTCAACGTGCGGTCGCTCGGATCGCAGCATGTGGGCGTGTATCTCGACGGAATTCGTATCACCAACGCACAGAACGGACAGGTGGATTTGGGCAAGTATTCTTTGTCCAACATGGAGTCTGTGTCGCTATACAACGCCAACAGGAACGAGCGTCTGCAGTCGGCTTCCGAGTACGCCTCGGCTGCTACGGTCTATATGCAGACCCGTCGTCCCGACCGCACTATGCTGACAGGCGAGTACGGACTGGGATCGTTTGGACTGCAGAAAGCCAAGCTCTATTTCGCCTTGAAGAACTGGCTCTTTGTAGATGGCGAATATCAGCACAGCGACGGCGACTATAAGTTCCGGTTCCAGTCGGCTTCGGAAGACACGATAGGGCGACGTCACAATTCCGACATCACCTTCTACCGGCTTGAGGCAGCAGGCTTCTTTCGGGGACTGTCGGTCCACACCTATTATTATAACTCCGAAAGGGGCTTGCCAGGTCCTGTCGTCAGGCGACTCTCCGACCAATGGGACTCCACCGACCGGCAATGGGATCAGAACTTCTTCGCACAGGCTTCGTACAAGAAACTGTGGAGCCGTTTCGGTCTGAAGGCCAACATGAAGTATGCGTTCGACTATCTGCATTATCTGCAGGATCCATCGACCAATGCTGCCGCTATGTACTGCAACAATCACTACACCCAACAGGACTTATACGCCTCTGTGGCTGGTTCTTACAACAGTACCTATCTCTCGCTGACAGCGAGTACAGACCTGCGATGGTCCGACCTCGATTGCGATGTCTATCGCTTCAACTACGTTTATCGTATCGACTCCAAGTCGCTCCTCTCGCTCATCGGTTCGTACAAGGGATGGGAGGCCAATGTGGCGCTGCTCTATACGCACATACAAGACCACACCGTGGCGCAAGCCGATGCGATGCAAAAGCTCACCCCGATGTTCCTCTTGTCATACAAGAAAGACGAGTGGATCTTCCGTGCTTTCCACAAGCGCATCTTCCGAGCTCCTACGCTTAACGACTTGTACTATACCTTGGTGGGCAATACGAAGTTGAATCCGGAATATACCTCGCAATGGGATGCGGGTATCGACTATAAGGGTAAGCGATTCCATTTTGCGGTTGATGGGTATTATAACCATATTGATGACAAGATCGTGGCGATACCGATGAAGTGTCAGTTCCGCTGGTCGATGGTCAACTTTGGCAAGGTGAAGTCGTATGGTGCATCTTTCTCTGGTGGGTATAATCAGGACTGGGGCAAGTTCTCATTGGCGGCTAATGCCAACTATACCTATCAGATAGACAAGGACTATACGATGCCTTCCGATCCTGAGTACAAGAATTACATTCCGTACTCACCGATGCATTCGGGTTCGGTCATTCTTGACTTGGGATATGATTCCTATTCGCTCTGCACCTCATTCCTTTATACAGGTGAGCGCTTTGCGTTGGTGTCCAATAATGCCGACGACCTGTTGGGCGATTGGTACACGATAGACTTGAAGTTGAACAAGCGATTCAAGATAGGGAAGTATGTGTTGCAAACGACCCTTGAATGCAACAATCTGACCGATTCTCGGCATGAGGTGGTGAAACGCTATCCGATGCCAGGAAGAAACTGGAAATGTACGGTGAAGTTTGAACTTTAAAAGTGAAGAACCAAGAGTGAAGAACCAACGGTCATCGGCCGAAGGGAAAGATAATTCTCTTGCAAATAATTCAAGATTGGAATGAAGATTCAATTGATAAAAAATAAAGGCTGGCAAGAACACAGAGGCAGATGGGGTATTTGTCTAATGATGCTGGTTATCTTACTTTCGGGCTGCCGTATGGAGGTGAACGATGAAGTCGTCATCTCTACACCTACGAAGACGGAGGACAAGCTCTTGATACTCTGTGAGGGATTATGGGGCATGGACAACTCCTGCATCTCTTATCTCGATCAGGGAACGCTCGTCAACAAGTGGTATCAGAAGCAAAATCCAAAGCATCGTCTGGGTGACACAGGCAATGACATCATTCAGGTAAACGATACCTTGATAGCCATCTCTGTGAACTGGTCGAACATCATCCAGTATATCTATCCTGATGGAAGGGCAATAGCTGCCACCGAAGACATCCCGAACAACCGCAAATTGACTACAGATGGCGACTACCTCTATTGTACCTCGTATGCCAACCATGGTTATGTGGCGAAGGTGGATGTGAGAACGAAGGAAATCGTGGATACCTGCCATGTGGGTTATGAGCCGGAGGGCATTGCCTATTACAAGGGGCGTCTTTTCGTAGCTAATACCGGAGGGTATTCTTTCCAAGAGGGGCATGAATATGAATCTACCATTTCGGTGATAGATGCCCAGACGATGAAAGAGCTCAAGCGCATCGACACGGGGTGCATCAACCTCTTTGGCAAGATGTCGCAATGCGGACAGTTTATCTGCATCAACTCTTGTGGAGATTACTACGATGTGGAACCGAAGTCTGTGGTGCTCAACATGGATAGTGAGGAGTTCAAAATATTTGATTTCCCAGCTACCTACAACTGCACGTATGATGGAAAGTTCTATACCATAGGTTCTGCCTTTTCCTATAATACTGGTGAATATCAATACTCTATACATACCATTAGCTTGCCTTCCATGCAAGTGGAAGAGGGACTGGCAGAATATGCTGGTGCAGAGGAAGTCATCCGGCAGATGCAGTCGCCTTATGGTATCTACATCTCTCCATTTTCGGGACATCTCTATGTATCGGATGCGAGAAGTTATGCCACCAATGCCTATGTATATGAGTTCGACCGACAAGGCAAGCTACTCAACAGGTATTACTTGGATGGCTTGAATCCTGCCCACTTCTTGGCTTTGCCATAAATGAGTTTTTTTCATGGAATGTTGGGGATTCTGAGGTGACTTTAAAATAAAGAAAAATCGCCCTCTGTAAGGGCATAGTATTAACATAAAAACAATTCATTTATGAGAAAGTATTTACTTATGATGGCAATGCCTTTCATTGCTCTTTCTGCTTTCGCCTCTGGTGAAGAGAAACCTACGCTTAATGCGGTATGCGTGACTCTTAAATCAGGTGGTAGCAAGTATGTGGCTTTCACCGATCGACCAAAGATTCAGACCGAGGATGGAAAGCTATGTGTACTCTCTATGGCTGACAACAAGCAACTTGTTTTGGCTGACTGTGCTGATGTTGAGAAAATCACAGCTGAAAGCCATGATTTCACTCCTACTGGAATCAAAGATAACGTAGTTGTTGAAGGCAAGAATATCGAGGAAATCTACAATATAGATGGTACAAAAGCCTCACATATTGTACCGGGCAAAATCTATATTATCAAGAGTAATGGTAAAACAAGAAAAGTAATCAAGTAAAAGAATTAGAAAAGTATGAAAAAGATATTTGTTTCATTGTTGATGGCAATGCCATTGGTTGCCTCTGCACAAACTTCATTCACAATTGAGTCAAATGGCAAGAAGTATGCTTTCCCTTTAGAGGGTACCACAATTACAGTTACTGATGATAAAATAACTTTGCCAGCTGAGGCTCCTGTATATAAATCCAACTTGAAGAGTGTAAGTCTTTTTGGTATGGCGACTTCTTTCCAATTCAAAGGTATGAGCCTTATCGCTGACTATATGTGGGCAGGTAAACTTATGCCGAAGGCAAATAATACTTTCAAGTTCCAGGCTACCACCAATACTGGTTCAGACCTCTATTTCGGTCCAGAGGGGGATGCTAATGCTCCTATCGCAGTGTCTGGTACTGCAACCAAAGGAAGCACTAAGTTCTATACCATCGAGAGTGGTTATCAGCAGGATTCTGTGCTCGTTGTCTTCAATGAGCGTACTGCCCAGTATAGCGTGATGGGGCTTGTCAAGGAGGCACCTTATTATACGATTGACTTCGAGGGCAGCAAGTGGAGTGCTTTGATTGATACACCTGAATATGGTGGTCCATTACTTTATGGAGCTGATGGCGGTGGCTTTTATACAGACGAAGGTGTCTATGAGTGGACAGACGAAGCTACATCTTTGCACTCTAAGTTGAATAATGCATATGGTAGTTGGGCTTATTGGTCAGGCGGTGCCGCTATCTCTAATTATCACTGTGATATAGCAGATGGGGGCTCCAATACGCAACTTTCTTTGCCTACGGAAACTCCTGCTCACTCTGGTGACAACTTCCTTGTGACATACGGTTATGATGATGGCAGCCCGTATGCTACAGATTCTCGTGCTATATTGGATTTCCAGGATGGTGTAGCTCGCCAAATCAAGGGTATGTGGATTACCAACAACTCTTATTTTCTCCATTCTTTGACCCAAGGCGATAGCTTTAACCAAGCAGCTACTGATGACACCTTTATCGATGTTACATTCGAGGGTTTCGATGCTGCAGGTATTTCTCAGGGTATCGTGAAGTATCGTATTCAAGATGGTAAGAAGTCTTTGACCGATTGGGCTTATGTTGATTTGTCTTCTCTTGGTAAAATTAATACCTTAAAGATTAATTATGAGTTCTCTAAAGACCAAGATAACGGCGCTGGTTTTGCCGCTCCTGCTTATCTCGTAATCGATGATATTGAAATTTATAAATAATTTTTGTCATTTTGAATGTGAAGCAAATTATAGTGACTTCTGCTTTGTCTGTGTTTGGCCTTTGTGGACAGGCACAGACTCAGCAAGTGCAAGTCTTGGAATATCATCCTGCTCCAGGGCAATTTGTTAATACATTGCCTTCTGCCGATGAGAACACTGCCCAAGAGGAGGTCAATCAGAGATGTGAGAAACAGTTGAACAGTGATGCGCTTGTTCATCTTGGTACCTTCGGCGGATATATCACAGTGAAGTTCGATCATGCCATCGAAAACAAGCCGGGTTCAGACTTCCTTGTATTGGGCAATGGATTCTATTCTAACGCTGACCCAATTTATGGTGCAGCTACGATTGGTGGTTCCATCGAACCAGGCATCGTATATGTGGGAGTCGGCAAGAACTTGGAGGAGGCAAAATGGTATGAGCTTGCAGGCTCGGAATACTATACCTCCGAAATCCATGACTTTGAAATTACTTACCATAAGCCTACGGCAGAGAGGGGTGATCATACTCAATTCCCTTCATCCTACGATAATTATATCAAATGGGAATGTTCGTGGACAGACAAGAATGGTGAACGCCGTGATTCTACCGGCTATCATTGCAAGAATGTTTATCATCGTCAGTCGTATTGGCCTCTTTGGGAAGGTAAGGATGAACTGACTTTTAAGGGTGGTAAGTTGCCCAACAATGCCATCGAGACCAGTGGAAAGGGTACCTATTGGGTGCTGTATCGTTATGCCAAGGATGCTTATGGTTATGCCGACGCTTGTCCTGCCACCGATTCACTCTATTCTTCCTTCGATATCAACTGGGCGGTAGATGATGAGGGCAATCAAGTAGTTCTTGACCATATTGATTTCATCCGTGTAAAGACGGGCATCTTCCAGTATTGCGGATGGTTAGGAGAGACCTCTACAGAGGTCAGTTCCGTGGTAGACCTTCATCTCGTGGAGGGCTACGACGACAATCCCTACATCATCACACCTCGCAAACGTCCTTCTACAGGCATCCAGCTCCCTACGGTTTCTGATCACCAGATGCAGGGCGATGCTGCCTACTATACTCTTACAGGGCAAAGAGTGGAACGTGTGGAACGCGGCAAAATCTACATCCACAAGGGCAAGAAAGTGGTATTCTGATTTTTCAAGTAGTTGTTGATTAACTGAAGTTTCGCAAGTTTTGCCCCACACGCCCTGAAAGGGCAGAAGCTCTTAGCCCAGGGCATCGCCCTGGGTACAATGACAATCAGCAAGGCGCCCTGTAAGGGCAAAAGCTTTGTATATTGTCCGATATTTTAAAGCTTTTGCTCTTACAGGGCGACAGGTTTGCTGCCGTAATTACCCAGGGCGATGCCCTGGGCTAAGAGCTTCTGCCCTTTCAGGGCGTGCTGCTTCTGGAACTTCTGGGCTTTCAGTCCGTACTTGAACCATATGTGAAACTTGAGTTTGATTAACTTCATGAACTTCCATTATTAAAAAAAATCATGTCAATAACAAAAAGGTATTATCAACATTATAATATGCTGGCGCTCTGTGTGCTGGTATGGCTCTCTGGCTTTATGCTGTTGTTCAACTCGTGCGGAAACCGAACTGCTACAGCTCTGGCTTCGGGCGACACCATCCAGCTCGACTATGCCAAGTACTTACAACTCATTCGCCACAAGGGTTATACTGAGGCTGTGGTGCTCAATCCCTGGAAACAGGGTGGGGAGCTTCATCGCTATCTCCTCGTTCCCAAGGGGGCAGAAGGCGACGAGGTGGCTAAGAAACTGGCCGACCAGAAGACAGCAACTACAGGAACAACACCCTGCGACATCCTGCGCACACCCCTGACGAAGAGCATCATCACCACTTCAGCCCATTGTCAGCTGCTCTACGAGCTGGGCCGTCAGCAAGCCATCGCGGGTGTCTGCGACCTCGAGTACATCCTTATTCCCGATGTTCAGAGGCGTACTTCACACAAGTCTCGTCCCTACATATCCAACTGCGGGTTTAGCATGCAGCCAGATATCGAGCGCATCATGTCGCTCCGTCCCGATGCCCTGCTTCTCTCACCCTTCGAGAACAGCGGCGGTTACGGCAAACTCTCGGCCTTGCAAATACCTATCATCGAGGCAGCCGACTATATGGAGACCTCGCCCTTGGGCCGTTCTGAGTGGATTAAGTTTTACGGCTTGCTCTACGGTTCCGAAAAGGCTACCAGTCTTTTTAGCGGCATAGAGAAATCTTATCTCCATTTGAAAGCCTTTGCAGCCAAATTGCCCTTAGGCTATTCCATCCTTACCGAGCGCAAGACGGGAAGTGTGTGGTATGTTTCTGGCGGACGCAGCACCATAGGCACCTTGCTGCGGGATGCTCATGCCCGTTATCTCTTTGCCGACGACACCCACAGCGGCAGTCTTCCCATGAGTCCTGAGCAGATTTTGGCAAAGGCTGACAAGGTGGATGTCTGGGCGACAAAGTATTGGGGCGACCATCCTCTCTCGCGTGCCGAGTTGCTGCAGGAATATCCCGGCTACAGCCAGCTGAAGGCGATGAAGACGGGGCGAGTCTTTCAGGCAAGCACCAGTTCGCAGCCTTACTTCGAGCAGACCAGTTTTCATCCCGAGCGCCTGCTTCGAGAGTTTATCATCCTCTCGCATCCCGAGACCACCCGTTCGTTGGGAGCGTTGAGGTATTATTTGCGACTATAGACATAAGTAGTCAACTGTAAGATGACTAAAAATTAAGTAAGTCAATGTGAATTATAAATAAGGCATAACTGAGTCTACTCGTATTGTCAATAATACTTAGAGTGGTCAACTAAAATCGTTAAACCACAAACAAAAATCATTAAATCACACAACAAAAATCATTAAATCACATTGTCTTTTTGTACATATGGTTGACTCCTTAAAATGTAAGTGAAATGAAAAAATCA
>ERZ780214.215-NODE-215-length-30707-cov-2.05967_pt1 | contig 30707 bp, 33 predicted proteins | sample MGYA00510976_ERZ780214 | MGnify/ENA primary metagenome ERZ780214 (study PRJEB29588, sample SAMEA2154920) | human gut metagenome | biome: human gut; feature: human-associated habitat; material: faeces | place: Denmark | collected 2008/2010 ... | reverse complement strand
ACGGTCTGGATATTATTACACATGGTCTCGCAACGGCGGCACATGATGCACTTGTTCATGTTGCGCACGATAGACGGTGAACGGTCTATCTGGAATGTAGACATCTCGCCTTTATAGCGAATCTCACGTATCCCCAGGTCGTGAGCAATTGCTTGTAGTTCACAATGTCCATTGCTACTGCAAGTCAGACATTCTGCCGGATGGTTGGACAGGATCAGTTCCATTACGGTTTTCCGGGCATTCATCACGCGTGGGCTGTGTGTTTGCACAACCATCCCTTCCATACACTCCGTTTTACAGGAAGGAGCCAAATTACGGCGACCTTCTATTTCAACTACGCAGATACGGCAAGCACCCGGATTATTTTCATAGTGCAAATCTTCCAACTTCATATAGCAAAGAGTCGGAATGCGGATACCCATTCCTTTTGCAGCATCCAGGATCGTGGTTCCTTTGGGGACTTCCACTGGTTTTCTATCTATAATAAGCTTTACTGTTTCCATACATTTAATTGTCATTGTCCATTCTTCACTACTTTAGTGCACATAAATAGCACCGAACTTACATCTCTCTATACATGAACCGCACCGGATACAAGTCTGCGGATCAATCACATGCGGAACTTTCTTGTCTCCCGTGATCGCATTTACCGGACACATCCGGGCACAAAGCGTACATCCCTTGCATTTCTCTGGATTGATAAAATATTGCGTCAGTTCGCGACATTGATGAGACGGACAACGTTTTTCCTTCACGTGGGCCAGATATTCATCATAGAAGTTATCCATCGTAGACAAAACTGGATTGGGCGATGTCTGTCCCAAACCGCACAAGGCAGTGTCTTTGATCACACCAGCCAAGTTACGAAGCCGTTCCAGATCCTCGATCGTTCCGTTGCCGGACGTAATCTTTTGCAGCATCTCGTGCAACCGTTTGTTGCCAATCCGGCAAGGAGCACATTTGCCACATGACTCCTCGACCGTGAAATCCAGATAGAATTTGGCCATAGCGACCATACAATCGTCTTCGTCCATCACAATCATCCCCCCCGACCCCATCATCGAACCGGCAGCCAAAAGATTGTCATAGTCGATCGGCAAATCCAGATGCTTCTCAGTCAGGCAGCCACCTGAAGGACCACCTGTCTGCACAGCCTTAAATTTCTTTCCATCTTTGATGCCTCCTCCTATACCGAAGATCACTTCGCGTAACGTCGTCCCCATCGGAACCTCTATCAGCCCGACGTTGTTTACTTTTCCCGCAAGGGCAAAGACTTTCGTCCCCTTACTTTTCTCCGTACCTATACTACTGAACCATTCAGCTCCCTTCAACAGGATAACCGGCACGTTGGCATATGTTTCCACATTATTCACATTGGTCGGGCAACCTTTGTAACCCTGTTCGCTTGGGAAAGGCGTTTTAACAGTCGCTTCTCCGCGAAGCCCTTCCATACTATGAATCAACGCCGTTTCTTCACCACAAACGAATGCTCCTGCCCCATAGCGTATCTCGATATCGAAAGAGAAATCCGTCCCGAAGATGTTTTCACCCAGTAGACCATATTCTTTGGCTTGCCGGATTGCAATCTTCAACCTCTCTACGGCCAATGGATATTCGGCCCGGATATAAACCAGCCCTTTCGTGGCTCCCGTACAATATCCGTTGATCGCCATCGCTTCAACGATGGAATGCGGGTCACCTTCCAGGATGGAACGATCCATGAATGCTCCCGGATCGCCTTCATCCGCATTACAGACGACATATTTCTGGGGAGCTTTCACTTTACGGGTTATCTGCCATTTCAAGCCAGTCGGGAAACCGCCTCCTCCCCTGCCACGCAAACCACTGTCCATGATCTCTTTGATCACCGATTCGGGCGTCATCTCGGTCAAGGCTCTACCTAAAGCTACATAACCATCTCGGGCGATATATTCGTCTATATTTTCGGGATTGATAAAACCACAATTCCTGAGAGCAATGCGGAGTTGCTTCTTGTAAAAATTGATATGCTTGGAATCCGGTACTTGCTCGTTAGTTTCGGGATTGACATATAGAAGCCGTTCTACCTTACGTCCCTTCACTAAATGCTCCCGGACAATGTCTTCGGCATCCGTCGGTTTTACCTGAACATAGAACGTATTGTCCGGAACCATTTTAACTATCGGCCCTTTTTCACAAAAACCGAAGCAACCGGTACGGATCACTTGGACAATATCCTGCAACTTATGTCGTTCGACGGCCTCTTTCAGATTTTGAAGTATAAGTTCACTCTGTGATGCACGACAGCCGGTACCGCCACACACCAGTATATAACTATTGTACTGTGCCATTATGTAAGTATTAAGTGTTTAAGGAAGTTTTGTTATTCCGGTTTAACAACCGTGTAAGTGACCGGGATAATATCGTCCAGCAGTTCCCCATTTCGGATATACCGATCAATGATTTCATCCACTTTCGCTTTCTTCACATGTCCGAAAACAAGAGGTTCTTTACCTGGCAGGGTAACCTCGACAGTCGGTTCGGCATAGCAATACCCCATGCATCCGGTTTGTGTCACCAATGCATCTACTTTTTCACGATCCAGTGCTTCAATGAAATAATTCATGATCTCTTTGGCTCCGGCAGCGATCCCGCAAGTTGCCATAGATATCCGGATCTGTACCATTTGTTCAGGATGATTACTTTTTTCTCTAATATCCAAGGTCGAGCGCAAGGTTTCACGCATCTTCCGAAGATCATCCAATGTTTTCACTTTATTCATGGTCTACACTATTTTAAGGTATAATTCGCTCAAACAAGGTATATCTGCAAACATACATATTTTCCCGGAATAAAGCCTACCTTTTCTCTTTAATCCCAAGGCTATTGTGCAAAAATCGTTAGGGGATTAATAAAGCATAGCTTTAGGGTATCTAATGCTATGGGTTATGGAGCCTAAAGCTATGGGTTTTGAAATGAAAGTGAAAACAATATGTCGCCCTCTGCTATTTATCTTCGACAGCACGAGTCTGCAATACTTTGGAATTAGGTGGAACGCTATGGGTAAGCCAGATGTTACCACCAATCACGGAGCCGTGACCAATAGTGATCCTCCCTAAAATGGAGGCATTGGAATAGATTGTAACATAATCTTCGATAATCGGATGGCGCGGTACGTCCAGAGGCAATCCTTCTTCGTCCAAGGTAAAGCTTTTTGCACCCAATGTCACACCTTGATAAAGGCGGACATGATTACCGATTATAGCCGTCTGCCCGATCACAACCCCCGTACCATGATCGATACTGAAATATTCTCCGATTTGCGCTCCCGGATGAATGTCTATTCCTGTATCCGAATGGGCCATTTCCGTTATAATACGTGGAATCACAGGCACACCGAGCTTCAGTAACTCATGTGCTACGCGCTGATAAAGAATGGCATGAATTGCCGGATAACAGAAAATAATCTCACTGGGGCTTTTGGCTGCCGGATCACCATCCAAGATAGCTTTCACGTCTGTCGATAGAAGATACTTGATATGTGGAACCTTATTGATAAAAGCAATGGCTATTTCAGAAGCACGATCTTTGGAATCACAACAACGTTCGACTTCAAAGCACAAGCCATTATAGATTTGTTCCTGCAACAGGTCGTAGGCCTGCTCCAGATATACACCCGTATAATATTGTATGGAATCCGTCTGTGCCTCCTGTTCCGTTCCGAAGAAACCGGGAAAAATAACCTTGCGGAGCAAGGTCATGATCTCCCTGAGTGCCGTCACCGATGGTGAAGGTTTCTGGTGTAGCGGAATGTATTGGTATTCCGGCTGATCTGTCACTGACAGCAAATCAACATTTCTCCGGATTTCTTCTAAGATAGTTGCTCTGTTCATATTCAATTATCCCATATTGGATTGTATACAGTGAATTTATTCTTTTGATAGATATCTTGCCCTAAAATATAGATCGATCCATCCAGCATGAACATGTGATAATTTTTCATACGAATCCATAACGAGCGTGAAGTCCATTGCTCTGTAGTCAAATTGTATTCCCAAATTTTTCCGTCGTTGTCAATCATAAAGAAGCTCTTTTTCTGTTCATCATAAACACCAGAAGAAATAACACCGAGCTGTGCAGGTATAGAGGGAATCAGCTCCCATTTTGTCAAGCTATCCGAAGAGACGTAGAAGCCGTTACGAATACCATTACTCTTTTCTCCTAAACCTGCATATACTTTATCTTCTACAACAAATGCGACGCCTCCTCTTTGGTTTGCTTCGTTCACTTTGGCAATTGTAGTCCATTCTCCACTATTTTGAGTTGAAAGATCATAACGTACTATTTCATTCATATTGCTACTATTGTCAGTACCACCAAAAACGTACAAGGAATCACGATACACAAAACAGACAGAGTTAAATCGTCCCTTCGGCAACGAAGGGAATTCGAATAACCAACTATTATTTTCAGATGTATACACTTGACATTCTATTCCCACTTGTTTGTCAAGTCCTCCAATGACATAGGCTCTATTATTGTAGACGGTAGCAGCCATGTGCGAATAGGCGACACTGCATCCTTGTTGGGATTTCCATTCATTTGTTTCCACATTATAACTAAAAAGTTCGTTACTGCGTTTATCTCCTAAATCCCCACCAACGATATAGGCTTGTCCGTTTAGCACAAAGCTTGCCGAATATTGACGGTCTTCACCTATGTATATGCTCTTTTCCGTAAAGATGTCAGGTGTCTTGAATGTTTGTGTCTGGCCATACCCGACAAGGCTATGTTCATTTACAGCGTAAGCTCTTACATAATAATTTGTAGCCCCTTTCAATGCCGATAAAGCATATGTGAAAATCGAGTCTTCTACAGCAACATGATTATCCTTGATACTCGGCTCCTTATTGCTTGAAGACCAACAAATTCCCCACTCTGTAGCAGCACTGTTTCCGCCATTCTGCAACTCCCCGCCAATGTGAACTGTTCCATCACTTTTGATCGAATCAAGGGTGATGGGGAATGTTATAATATTCGGCTTCTCGCTTTTTGTCGAAATCGTAATTTCTTCTTCACTATATACCGTACCGAAGTCATTTATGGCATAGGCCCTTGCATAATATTTTTTGGCCGATTCCAAGCCCCGGATCCTTCCTGTAAATTTGCCATTATCCGCAAGATTCGTACAAGTGATTGTATCGGCTTCTATCGTTGGCTCTTCTTCTACACTCCAGCAGAAACCATAGGCACTGACAGGTGCATCTCCCTCGTTGATCAAGAAAGCAGACAGATCGGCTGTGGTGAAAGTCGTACTGTCTTTTATCAGACTCAACTTACCGACAAAAGGTTTGCCATCTGTAGTCCTAAAAGAGTCCACATTAAAAGCAAACTCGCCAAACTGATTTTTGGCAAAAGCACGGACATAATACCAAGTTTCCGGCTCCAGATTCGTAATCTGGCAGGAGAAAGTATCGACAGTTGCCAAGTCACTCCCTTCGTATGTGATAACGGAATCTTGATCCGAAGGTTCGATATCTCCGGTTTGTTTCTTTTTCTTATAGTAGAAACCTAATTTCTCAATGCCGACTCCCCGATTCTTAACTTTCCCTTTTACCCAAGTGGAAGTTGCTTTTACTGTGGCACTATCCACATCCAAAGTCGCAACTTCTCCAATACCATTTATTGTCGTATACGCTCCTTCTGTTTTTGAAAATGCAGTATCTATATCATTAATAGCATAAGCATATACATAATATTTTGTACTATCTTCCAAATTGGATATGGTAGCTGTAAAATTGTGGTTTTCTATTTTATCAGCTTTTGTATATCGCTTGTTACGCATGTTCTCAAGCGGCTCCGTTCCTATTTGGGTACTCCAACAAACCCCACATTCTTTTACTGGCAAACCGTTCTCTTTCATTATTTGAGCCTTTAAAGTGATCGAAGAAGCATATGCTTCTCCTTCCATTGAAGTCTCGGAAACCTCCGGAGCCTTTGCTTTCTGCAAACGCGTATCCATATCCGGATCTTCCACACATCCGGAAAGCATCCATAAAAGTGAAACAGCTGATAAAAAGATTGAGTATATGTGTTTCATAAATAATTCTTATTAGAAAAACAGACCGACACCGGCATTCAAATCAACATATTTAAAATTCAACGTATTGCACCCTGCACTTACAAACACAGGACCGAACTTAACCATTACATCCAGATCGGCAGCTAACCCGCTATAAGAATAATCCAAATTCTTCGCCCAATAGGATTTTTCTATTCTATAATCCGAATTATCGATTGTGATATATTCGCATAATAATTCCCGACTGCCATATCCTAAACCTACGGACGTATATAACCAGGATGTACATTTTACAACCAAACCAGCTGTACCGGCATAGTTATTCACCTTTTTCTTATTCGTGAAATAAAACGGATTATCGGGAGTAGGGCCGACAAACTCATCTGTTCCCCGGCATTCCCCGTCGTACTCCTTAAAACCTAGATTGGTCTTAAAACGCAGGAACCAACCCAAACGAGATTTCACCCCTCCCACTGTCAAGCCATAAGGTGCTTCTATGGAGTAGGCATAACCAATAAAGAACTTCATCGGTTCTTTGGGAGTATCTGGCTTTATTGGGTTGGCAGAAGGATAGAAAACGGGCTCTACCGGTTTGCGAAGTGTTTCCAGACGATCTTGCCAGGATTGGGCCAAAGTTTCGTTTTTGGAAGTTCCTATCCCCTCGGTATAATAGATTATCAGCTGCGAAATGGCTGTTGTATCCTCATTATTGGCCATCAGTTCCAGACAAGCCCGACACTTGTTCATCAGACTGTGCATTGATGGACGCATTCTCTGGTTGGCTAACCAAATCGATGTGAGCTGCTCGATACTGTAAGGATCACATTGCACGACACCTTCTTCATACCACATCCTTGCATCGCTATAGTCCAAGCGTTTCATCGCCTCGTCACCTTTTCTGTTATATTCTGTTTTTTGTTGAGCCAGCAAACACATCGGCAACGCAACAAAAAGAGTTAAAATCCAAAGTCTTTTCATAAACACGTTAATAATACGTTGATCCTTCATTTACCAACACGCCATCAGCATTATAGATATCGAACAAACCATCTTTACGTTCGAAAGCACGGCCATTTTCGGCAATCCCGACATTACGGTATTTACATGGTATACGCTCGTTCGCATCCGAATCGATCGCCCCATATAACATGGTCGATTTCTTTCGTACAATTGTAAAGTTCCCGAAAGTTTTCTTCATCTCATATTGAGCTTTCCTGTCGGCCAAAAGTTTGGCTGCTTCCTTTTCATCACAAGAAATCAAAAGGCGTACGACCTCTTCCGTCAACTTGGTTTCTTTCGCTTTCGTGAAATCTTTCTTTGCGTTCGTAAAGTCCGCTTTTCCCATCTTCTCCTTGCCAGAAGCTATTAAAGCGACATATTTCGCCTCAATTTCTTCAGCAGTAGGCTGTACTGGCTGTATTGTTATTTTATTTCCTTCAGCCGGAACCTGCTTTGTATCCGGTTGCTTCCGGGGTTCATCAACAACAACGGGCGTCACCTTTTCCGGCTGTCGGGCCATTGCTGCCTCTGTTTTCTTATCCTTCTCGCTAAGCATAGATGCTTCTTTCACCTCCGAAACAGTTGTGTCTTGAAAGATGCCTATTGAATCTTTTTCCTCTTCGACCGGGCTAATCAACTCCGTTACATCCGGTTTCGTAGAGGTTTTGTTCCCCAGCACCAGAAAAGCGACAACAGATCCTGCACTGGCAAATATAGCAATAAGCACGGATATCAGCATCCCTTTTCTTTTTTTCTTAGAGGGCTGAGAAATAATTTCTTCGCTATTTATAATCGTACGATCTTCGTCCTCCTCATTCTGAGGCGATTGCTCATTCGGATGTATGACCGTTGTCTCACCATCCGCCTCCTGCCCGTCTGTATTTTGCAACTCATTTGCAGGTATTTCTTCTTCCGCAGGAAAATCTAATGCAGCCATCATTTCATCCACCGTTTGGAAACGATCGGCCGGAATGATTTGCATTGCCTTGATTATAGCGGCTTCTGTCTTAGGAGATATATTCCTGTTCAGTTCCGACGGATTCTGCAAAGGACGTGTTGCCCGCAAAATAGATTCGGTCGGAATCTTCCCTGTCAAAAGGTTATACATGGTAGCACCGAGCGAATAGATATCCGGACAGGGTGAAAAACTTTGTGTTCCTTCGTTATCGTATTGTTCGATCGAGGCAAATCCTTTTGATAAGGTAAGCATGGTCGTACTTGTTTCCTGTTGCTCGATGTCATATCGCTTGCTCACGCCGAAATCAATCAGACGTGCTTTCCCTGACGAGTCAATCAGGATATTGCTGGGTTTGATATCCAAGTGAAGAATGTTCTTTTCATGTACAAACTGGAGTGCTTCTCCTATCTGGCGAACATATCTGAGGACCTTCGGTTCCGGCAATATGCCTTCCCTGTCCATCATATATTTAAGTGAACAACCGGGAATATATTCCATGGCAATATAAGCCGTGCCGTTTTCTTCGAAAACTTCCAGCACATTCACTATATGAGGATGGTGAACTTCAGAAAGAATTTTGGCTTCCTTGATAAGTTTCTCTTTGAATTTATCGAAAAGAACCCTTCCTGTCTCGGAATGCACCTTGACAGCAAATGATTCTGCTTCCCTGTAACAATAGTCTTTAAAGAAGTATTCTTTTATGCAAATAGGCACCTCTGTCTGTACGGTTCCTAACGATCCCTTCACCTCCGTATACCAGACGCCTTTGTATGTTATACCAAAGCCGCCCTGACCGATTACATGAGTGATCCGATATTTTCCATTCTGAAGAACATGTCCGTTTGGCAAATTCATAACTATACTATGCGCAATTCTATTAGTCTGCCAAAATTACGTTATTTATATAAAAGAATAAAGGAATGAAAGAATATTTTGTTTAATTCCTGCGGAATCTAACACATTTTGTATAGGTATGATATAAAAAGAAAAGTTATCGCGTGTTTTCCCGCTACAAGCGGACATGATTGCGTTTTTAATCTCTTCCGGACCACCTAAATGCTTGAATATATCCGAAAGCTCATCATTGTTAAGACGTTCGAGTACACCATCCGAACACATGAACAAAAAATCACCAGCCTTGATATCATCCAAAAGTACGACATCAGCCTCTGTCGGATGGTCCGTTCCTTGGATAGCCCGTATGATCACATTCCGCTGTGGGTGATGTGTAACCTCTTCATGGGTGATTTTTCCTAATTTCACTAACGAATTGACCAATGAATGATCTTCAGTCTGGAACAAGATTTCTCCTTTCCGGAAATGGTAAATCCGACTGTCCCCCACATGCGCCAAGGTTATGCCGGTCGTACCTACAAAGGTCATGGTCAAGGTGGTTGCCATTCCTTTGGCTTCCGGATGAATTGCTACATAGTCATCAAAACGTGCTTCGGTATAACGAATCGCTTTATTTATAAAATCCGCGTTCGGCTCACCTTCACGAAAAGTTGAGAAAAAAGTCTGGAAAGACTCGCAAGCCAATGAACTTGCAATCTCCCCTTTTTCAGCCCCCCCGACACCATCACATACCAAAAATAAGTTTTGATTGGAATTTGCCGTTTCCGGCAAAGGAAAGATAGAATCTTCATTATTCAATCTGCCTCCTTTTTCACTGACTGCCCAGGGGTTGCCGATCGTTATATTCATAGCATAGACTATTTTTATTCATTAAATCGGAGAACTGTGCGACCAATAATAATTTCATCATTATTATTGAGTACGACAATCTCTCCATTCTCTAAGTAATTGCTATTATATAACGTATGATTTTTACTATTATTGTCAGAAAGATAATGTTTATAGCCTCCTTTGGCATCTTTTTTTACCTCGATCCGGATATGTTCTCGGCTCATTGATTTATCAGCCGTCACAATACCGATCGTAGCAGTAGATGCCTTGGATTTTCGTCCGATGATATAGACACCTTCCTGAAGAGGGAAAGTTTGCTCCGGCGTATCAGCATTTGCAATTACAGAGAGATGTCCGGTCGTCATACGAAGAGGCTGTATCAGAACCGTTTCCGATTCAGATGCGACACTTCCTTTCTCCATAGATGGCAAAGAGACTGGAATCGGTTGTCTGCACTTCGGGCATTTGAAAGAGGTGATATCGAGGGGAATTTTCCCCTCGTCTACCTTTAACCCAACATGGCAATGTGGACATTTAACGGAAATCATAAAATGAACGATATATCAGATCCGTCAATATCGGTTGAATATGTATCCAGCATATCTGCGTCGGACAACATAATAGTGTCATCGGATAATGTAATAAAATCAGAAACATCAATACTTTCGTCAATCATTACAACATCCGACAAGTCGTTTTCCCCGTCCACATCCACAATAACAGCGTCGGTCAGTATAGCATCGTCGCTGTCTAAAGTCACGAATGTGTAATCCTCTTCTTGCATAAAATGTTATAATTAAATTTTCTGGAAACAAAAGTAGGGAAACGAGCTGACATCCAAGCACAAAATAGTTCCTTATAATCAAATGTTTGGGTTTACTGTACGAAAGTATTACTTTTAGTATATGAAACAGATTCTTATTCGCTCACCCATTTAGCTTTACAGGAAGGCATCGGGCATTGTTTTCTATTGTGCAATGATTCCCAGGGTATTTCACCCAAAAACGTTCCGCATTTGGGGCAAACATAATCGATTTTGAATTGATTGGTCAGATCTTGCAGCAACTGTGGGATCTTGGCCGACTGTTTCGCACCCAGGTAGATACCGACGGTCGGAGCACAGATCGTAATAAACAGACTCAATCCGAACAGTTCCGGGCTTCCTTTCCCTAGGAAACCGATCACAACCCCCACTACACCGGGAAGAGCAAATGGAAGAGACTGGAATAATCTGGTCTTAAATTGATTAGAAGATTGTATCTTAACCTTTGCTTGAATGTAATTATCGTAAACTTGCTTCAGCGCAGCAAACTCTTCGCTGTAATCGTTGTTGGACTTCAAGGCTTCGGAAATGTTTAACACATAATTATCTCCCAGCTTGATCGTATCGCTGGGAGTAACATGCTTCTTAACGATCTGGGCACCATTGACAAATGTTCCGTTTGTCGATCCCAAATCTTCAAGTAGCCAACATCCCCCCTCTTCACGGATCAGCTTTGCATGATACCGGCTTACATGAGGGTCGTTTACTACAAAATCATTATCGCTAGCTTTTCCAATTCTGATGATCATTCTGTAACAACTTTTGGTTCTTCAGGTTTTCCCATTTCCTTTTCGAGCGTATCTTTCAATACCTTCAAGGGATCCTTGGATATCACCAACTCCCTCGGTTTTCCATCCTGCGTTAGCAATAATAGCTTCTGCTTGGGTAAATTTATCTGCAAGATGTGATTTTTATTAATGATATGGCTTTTACCTACACGCATCAGGATTGTGTTACAACCTGCGACCTGTTTCTCCAATATTTCTTCAATTTTTCCTATGTTGATTGCAAATGTGAATTGAATTCCGTTAGATAAAAGTAGTTTAGTGTAATTTCTATCTGCTTCAAAATAGAGGATCTGCCCTATTTTGATACGCAATAATTCATCTCTCGTCTTAATTATTAAATATCGCTCCATACGTAGATATTGTTTATTCATTCATCATCAAAAAACAAATGTACATTATTTTGTGATTTCTTCGGTACTTTTTTTCATAAATTATTCTCGAAAATCATCGGATACTACGATAAAATAAGAATTCCATACCCATGAAACTTTTGTTTCACAGGCATGGAACTTTATTTTCATAGTCATGGAACTCCAATTTCACTATTATGAAATCGAACATTCATAACCGGATCAGTCTTCTATAGCAGCCTGCGCCACATCGTTACCTCTTTGATTCTTAGTGTTTTGAATATCCGCTGACAAACAAAAGAAAAACAAAATAACGATTTCGCCAGGTTTATGAGGTTTATCCCTCTATTGCAGCTTGGGCCATTTTAATACTATATTGATATTCAGCAGATTGGTTACTTGTGGAAAACAGATAGGAAACGAATATCAATTTTGCATCAACTTTGAAGGACTCTTCCCTCAATAAAAGCAATCGCCACAACAATTTAATCTTTATAATCAGTTGGTTACCGTTCCGGTGTAAACATCCATATTTACCCTGCGCAAATCCTCATATTTGCCACAGTGTTTTTTTGTTGATGTTACATTTTTATCTCCTTTCTTTTAATAGTTCAATAATAGCATCCTTATCCTTTAAGTTGGAATCAAGACGTTTTATCTGTGAATTAAGACTCTCAATCTGTTCCTTTAAAAGTTTGATAGTCTCTTTTAGATTTTCTGTATTTGATTGCTCTTTCTCTAATTGTGCTGCAAGTTCAGTATCACCTATTATATTATGAGCACTTCCTTGTAAAGAGACAGCTGCCCAATAAGCGGAAATCTGTTGCGGGACTGAGCAGAAAAAAGAGAAGAAATTACAATCCAAAGCCTCGCTCACCTTGACGAGCCGGTTTGTTTCCATGGTTTCCCTCTCCAAGATTCGGTTTACATGCTGTTGCGGCACACCTATCCTGCGTCCCAACTCGGATTTGGAAAGTCCAAGTTCAACGCGCCGTTTCTCGATTTCGGCACCTACATGCACGTGTTTGATGTTCATTTCCATCGGTTTCAATCATTAAACAGAGATTAAACCAAAAAATATCAAATATTTATTTGGCTACCTAAACATTATTATGTTACTTTGCAAGCGTTATACACTTGATTAGTATATGCAAAGTTAAACATTAAACATTAAACAACCAAGTATTATGGCAGAAAATGTGATAAAAATTCGTCCCGCTCTCACCGCTCTCAAAATCGGTGAATCAATCACCTTCCCCATTTCCAAGTTGAAAAGTGTCCGTACCCAAGCCTCCGAACTGGGTGCCATTTATAACCGGCAGTACAAGACCCAAACCAACAGGGAGAACATGACTATCACCGTAAAACGTATCGACTAACGGCTTAATTATATGGATATGAAAATACTCCAAGTATTAGACCGATTGATTCCATACGATGCCTTTTTAAATGACCTTGCTGCCAGAATTGTCAGGATGATTAAGGCTGACAGCAACGACCCCGAATATGTTAGCCAAAGAAAGGCATACGAAATGTTTGGAAGGCGTAATGTCGAAAGATGGAAGCGGCAAGGGAAAATTGAATCCTACAAAAGACCCGGAAAGGTGGAATACAGGACTTCAGACCTTCGCCTTTTACAGCGTACCGTGCAAGATTACATGGAGCCTCCATCAAAAGAAAAGACCGGCAATAATAGGAAAAAGCAGAATAGGTAAACAATAATATGGTTACTTTTAACCTAAAATAAAAACAATAGCGTACCGACAAATGAAGGAATTAAAGCCAACATGCGACCCGGAAGGTGTCTATTCAGTCAAACGCACGTGTGCGGAACTGGGCGTAAGCCACAAGACACTCCGTAAATACAGGGATAATGGCTATATCAAGCCGCTTAATCCCCAAAACCTTTGCCGCCCCAAATACTCAGGGCAGTCAATCATCGAATGTTGGAATCTTCTCAAAACAATATGATAAGCGAATCCACCATCAACAAGGTCAGAAATCTTGCCATTGAAGACATTCTTAAACCCTACGTCAGGCTTTCAAGAAAAGGTCTGACGCTGATGGGACTTTGTCCTTTCCATCCGGAACGAACCGGCTCGTTTGCGGTCACTCCCGGCAAGAACCTGTTCCATTGTTTCAGTTGCAACCGTGGAGGGGATGGCATCGCTTTCATCATGGAGAAGGAGAACCTGACCTTCATGGAAGCGGTGGCATTTATTGCCAAGAACAACGGAATACCGATAGAATATTCAGACGAAGAACGTAGCGAAGAAGAACTATTGGAAATCAAACACAAGGAATCGCTTCTTATCATCCTTGACCATCTTCAACGCTTCTTTGTGGAACACCTGAGGATGGAAATGACGGACGAGAGCCGAACTGCTCGTGAATACGTCTACGGCAGATGGTCGGAAGAGTTCTGTTCCATCGCGGGAATCGGTTATGCCCCCAAGGAGAGCAACACATTCATGGAGTATTGCCGGACAAAAGGACTCAACGAGGAGTCCCTTTTCGAACTTGGAATGTTCAAACGCAACGAAGATGGAAGCGTATATGCCATGTTCCGGCAACGTGTCATGATTCCCGTCCGCAACAGGTGGGGACGTATCATCGCTTATACCGCCCGGTATATAGGTAACAATGAGAAAGCCCCCAAATACATCAACTCTTCCACAAGCATTGTTTACTCCAAAGGTAAAACCCTGTTCGGCATCGACCGGGCAAGCCGGCAACGGGATGCCGATTATTTCATTGTAGTGGAAGGCGCACCGGATGTACTAAGAATGCAGTCCATCGGTTATGACAATACCGTGGCGGCTCTTGGTACAGCATGGACGGACAGCCAGTTTGAGCAACTGAAAAAGTTCACCGCCTCGCTTTGCTTCATACCGGATTCAGATACCGCCGAAGGCAAACTTTATGGAGCTGGATTTGAAGCGGTCATGGCAAACGGAGCTTCCGCAATTAAGAAAGGATTCCACGTGACGGTCAGGGAACTGCCCTTTGCGGACAAAAACGGAAAGAATGATGCGGACAGCTACATCCATTGCAAGGAGGACTATTCTTCCCTGAAGGAAAAGCACTTTATTGTGTGGCTGGCACAGAAACGCTTCTGCATAGCCGGTTCTTTGGTGGAAGAACGTAAGTACGTGGCTGAAATCGCAGACCTGTTACGCTATGTGAAAGACCAACTCGTTTTCGACCAGTGCATCGAACAACTGGCCAAACTGCACGGCAAGGTCAAGTTGTGGCGCGACGCTGTAACACAAGCACGTGGAGAAGCACGAAAAAAGCAGGAACATGGTTCGTCCATGAACGAGATGCAGCGTGAAGCGGAACTGTTACGCCAGTTCGGGCTGTTTATCCGGGAAAACTGTTATTATGCCATCGGTGAAGAGGAGGAAGAACCGGCAAGAATATCCAACTTCATTATGGAACCGTTGTTCCATATCGAAGATGAGAACAATGCTACCCGAATATTCAGGATGCGGAATATGTATGACGTATGCCGGGTTATCGAGCTGAAAGAGTCGGAACTCTGTTCACTGAGCAACTTCCAACAGAAAGCCGGGTCATTAGGCAACTATGTATGGCTGGCGAAGATAGACAAGCTCAACCGGGTCAAAGAATACCTGTATTCCAAGACTGATACGGCGGAACGTATCCGCAAGTTGGGTTGGAACGCCTCCGAAGAGTTCTTTGCTTTCGGTAACGGCATATTGTATGGCGGCTCATTCAAGAATGTCGATGATTTGGGAATAGTCCGTGTTATCAACGGCAAGGCGTTCTATATCCCGGCCACTTCCAAGATTTATCTCCACAACCAGGAAATCTTTCAGTTTGAGCGGTTGATGGTTCACGAGAGCCGCAATGGCGTAAAACTGTATGATTTCGCGTCAAGGCTGATTGGGGTGTTCGGCGAGAACGCCTCTATCGCCTTGTGTTATCTTCTTGCCACCCTGTTCCGTGACATTATATTCAGTCGCACCAGGCATTTCCCCATCTTGAACCTCTTTGGGGAAAAGGGAACCGGTAAGACCACGCTCGCCACTTCGCTCCAGTCTTTCTTTCTGCACGGGGTTGATCCACCCAACCTTGGTGTTACTTCCGTTCCGGCTATGAACGACAGAGTATCGCAAGCTGTAAATACGCTTGTGGTACTTGATGAATATAAGAACGACCTTGACATCCGCAAGATTGCCTACCTCAAAGGACTTTGGGGCGGTGGCGGTCAGACCAAGAAGAACACCAATACGGACGGGATGGCGACACAAACTATTGTAAGTACCGGGGTTGCCCTTTGTGGTCAAGACAAACCTACGCAGGATATGGCACTCTATACCCGTGTCATCTTCTTGGCGTTCTCCAAAACATCGTTCAATCAAGTGGAAAAAAGGAACTATGAGGACTTGGTCGCACTCTGCAATATGGGGCTGACCCACTTAACGATAGAGATATTAAACCACCGGGGACTGTTCGAGAAGAATTTTTCGGAAATCTATTCCATTACCAAGAGGGAACTGGCTGTAAAATTCGAGAATGAGAATATCCATGACCGTATTTTCGGGAACTGGGTCATCCCATTGGCTGCTTACCGGACTTTGGAAACGGTACTGGATATGCCTTTCAGTTATGCAGATTTGTTTGAAACGGCAGTCAAGGGAGTCCGCAGTCAGAACGAGCTGGCTCAGGAAAGTTCCGAAGTGGCTGACTTCTGGAATATGCTGCAGGGATTCCAGACTTCAGGAAAATGTGTGGATAAGGCGCATTACCGCATCCGCTATATGAAATCCTTCCATCCCATCTCTGTCAAAGAAGATATTGAGTTCAAAGAGGCGCGTCCTATCCTCTATTTAAATATGGCGGCAGTGGCTTCCTTGTTCAACAATCGGAATATGAACGCTACCGCCAACCGTTCCAACTGGTCCACAATCACATCATATCTGAAATCCCATTCGTCATTTCTTGGATTGAAACAGGACAGATTCACGATTTTATTGCCAAGTGGCTTGCCCGACTATTCGATTGAGATTGTCAATAATGAGCAGGTTCGGAAGGTAAAAGTAAACCGCCCGAAGGCATTGTGTTTCGACTATATGCAATTAAAGGAAGCGTTTGGTTTGGAACTGGAAACAGAAATGGTATCTGATGCACAAGATTCAGAAGACGTATAAAAACTGTCATTTGACTGATATGACGCTACCTTCAATGATAAAATAGAATTGCAAATAATGATAAATGAGAGATTTTCACAAAATATCATATCAGAATCGTTTTTATTCGTTATCTTTGTACGGATATTAAACAAGAATACAATGTTAGTAAACTTCACTTTCCAGAATTTTCGTTCATTTAGAGACGAAAAAACGCTTAGTATGGAAGCAGGTTCAATCAAGGAATTAAAAGAATCTGTTATCCAAAAGGAATCTTATCGCTTATTACCGGCAGCAGTGATGTATGGTGCCAATTCCAGCGGAAAGAGTAATGTCCTATTGGCATTAATGACAATGAGGAGTGTCTTGTTAGGCAGTGTCCGTTTGAACCCTACTGATGAATTATATTTTCAGCCATTCAAACTGGATTTGACCTCGGCTAATGCTCCGACTTCTTTTGAAATCCAATTCCTGCTGGACGATGTAAAATACCGATATGGATTTGATTATGATAAAACCCATATTTGTAAGGAATGGCTGTATGAAAAATGTGCCGGACAACGTGAGTTCAATCTATTCCTACGGGTAGACAATGAATTTGAGGTATCAAAAACCCGTTTCCCGGAAGGAATGGGCAAAGAGGGTGCCACTCCATCCAATCGCCTGTTCGTTTCATTGGTGGCTCAATTAAACGGTGCAAAATCCATGCGTATCTTGGACTGGTTTAACAACTGCAATTACCTTTCAGGGATGGATAGCCAAGGATATGAAGGTTTCACCCTCCAAATGTTCAGCAACCATTTGGAAGGATGCAGGCAGGCATTGGATTTTTTTCATCACACCCAACTTGGTTTTAACGAGTTGTTGGTTACTGAAAAATCGTTCTCTGACGAAACCATTTCCAGCAAGATGCAAATTCCCGAAGCGTTGCGTTCCAAGTTGGTAGAAGAATTGAAGGGTAAAAAAATAATGGAAGCCAAGACTACCCATAACATCTATGACGAACAAGGCAATATAAGCAGAATCGGCACGTTTGATAAGGACGAAATGGAATCAGAAGGGACAAAAAAGGTTATCGAAATGTCCGGTCCCATTTTTGACACGCTCCGATTAGGCAAAGTGCTGATTGTAGATGAACTGGATGCCAAATTGCACCCCCTTCTTACTCGCAGCATCCTTCAGTTATTTATGAGCCCTGAGACTAACCCTCACGGTGCCCAGCTCATTTTTGCCACTCACGACACCAATCTGCTCAATCTTGCTTACCTGCGTCGCGACCAAATTTGGTTTACCGAGAAAGACAAGACTGAATCGACCGACCTTTATTCCTTGCTTGAATTCAAGGACGAAAACGGCACAAAAATTCGGAATGACCGAAGTGTACAAAAAGATTATATCAACGGACGATACGGAGCTATCCCTTTCTTGAATTAAAATGACATTATTATGGGACTATTACCGAAATATAAGATTGAAGAACTCAAACGCGAGAAACGGGAAGCTAAAGCAGCCAAGAGACGTAAAGAAAACACTCGCTCAAAAATTGTACGTTTCTTGATTGTATGTGAGGGGGCACGTACCGAGCCAAATTATTTTCAGGCATTGGTCAGGGATAGGTATTCGGAAGTCAGGGATGAAAAAATAGTAGGTGAAGGTAAATCAACCTGCACACTTGTAAAACGGACACTCCAAATCAAGGAGGAACTTGAACGCAAGCGTCAGTTGCCATTCGACCGTGTATGGGTGGTATTTGACAAAGATGATTTTACGGATTTCAATGAAGCCATTCTGTTAGCCGCATCCTATTCGTTTCAAAGTGCGTGGACGAATGAAGCCTTTGAACTTTGGTATTTCTTACATTTTCAATATTTGGATGCAGGTATCAGCCGACATGACTATATTGAGAAATTGCAAAGTGAAATACGGAAGCATCCCGGATATGAGAACTATGAATACAAGAAGAATGACGCATCTATCTATAAGATGCTAACAACTATTGGAAATGAGGATTTGGCAAAACGATATGCAGAACGTCTTCGTTCTTTCTTCGAAGGCGATGAAGACTATAAGGAACACAAGCCATGTACTACGGTTGATTTACTGGTAAAAGAATTGGAAAATCCAGAAAAGCTTTTATAATAGCGCACTATCACATTCTCGACATGAATTATTTATAAATGAAAATACTTGATTACCAAAGGGGCGATTAGCCCCTTTGGTCGTAAATATTGACAACATCCATGTTCGTCCTCTCGGCTTTTCTGACCGTATAAGACGTACCGCCTTGGGGCTTGCCGTCATAGTATGCAATCACGCCGCAAGAATGCGAAAGCATATAATCATTACGTCTGAGCAAACATCCACGAAAGTAGTTTTCACTCAACACAACAACCTTGTCCGCCTTGGCAAGTATTCGGTGATACCGCTCCTGTTCAGAAGAAGCCCATCGGTCGCTCTGTCCTAAAAACGGGACAACGGCAATCAACCGTATATCAGGGAACTTGGCTTTGAGCGACAACACAACCTCTGCCGCCATCAGGTCAACCCCCAATGCCATGCCACAATAGAAACGGGTTATCCCCGATTCGCAAGCAAAAACCACAGCTGTAATCAGCTGTTTCCTTACTTCCTCTTGCCGAGCTAATGGAATAATCCGATGCCCCGTAAAGGCAATGGATTTTCCTCTTTCTGAATACAATTCCTTTTCCATCAGCTTTTTATTTTGTAATGGGTTCTTGCCAAGAAAATGCCACCAAGTACATTTGCGCCGAAACTTTCAAGCTGGCTGGCATAGAGGGCGTAACTCATTCCACGGGTGATTACATCATCATATACTAAAACACTCTTACCGTCAAACCACTTCTCGTCAAACTCCAAGACGCTGACCTTCCGGATTTCCTTTTCAGCCTTTCGATGTTCATGGATGGACATCCGTTCACCACATACCTTCACATGGTCATAGCCATTTATTGCTCCAGTCAGTTAACACACTCCTTGTACCGGATTTCATTCTTCTTGTCCGTAGATGCCGGAACCGGGGAGAATACGATGTCTGTACACGTCTCGCCATATTGCTCTTTCATGCTCGATGCGGTCATCCGGGCAACTTCCTCGTAAGCCTTTCCATCCTTGAAGGCATAAACAAAGTTTCTGTCGGCGATTTCTTTCTCGCCCACATTCCGAATACGTTTAGGGAAATACTTGCAGAACCAAGTCTGAGGCTTATCCAACTGTTTTTTGATGTTCTCGTCAATCTGTGCCATACGCTCTGAATTTTTTCCCCTTTTGTTTCAAGCTTTCCGGCTTGCCCAAGGGATATTTTTTGCTTTTCAGCGTGTTGGCAGGCAATAAGGCAAATGAGGGAACAGCAAATACGCTTAACCCAGTTTGAGGAAGATTTGCCGTTCCCGGTTTGTCGTTTGAAAATGCCGACAGAACCTTTGCAAAAGAATATCCGCAGAGGCAGGCCGGACTGAATAGCATGAAGCAGTGGAAAAAACACTTCATTGTGCGATGGTTGTAGAAAGATTTGACCGAACTTTCAATGGCATGGCCGTAAGCGGAGATATGCAAGTGCCGTAGCGAAGTCTCGATTAACCTGCATATCTCAGCAGGCGGTCTTACCATGTTCGGTCCAAGGCAGACTGTCGTTCTTGGCAAATAGCAACCCAGTGCCATGCGGCAAGAATGTCTGTATGCCTGTACTTACCAGACAATTTCATAGACACTCCTCCCCATCCTATTATTCAACAAATAAATACCCATATCATAGACTCATTCTTTGTGCATTTTCAAAAAATAACATGCACACATTTCACGGTTGACAGCGTTGACAAAACCTAAAAGACATTCTATCAATGACTTCATATAAAATGGATGCGTTGACAAACGTTGACAAACGTAGCCACTTTTTCCATTCCTCCTAAAATCCGGTGCCAAGCGTTGACAAAACCATGTATCTATACTTTTTATACTTCTATTAAAGAAAAAAGATAATATATTGTATTACAATGGCTTTCAAGCCGTACTTTTACGACAATCAGGCGTTGGCTTCTTTGTCAACGCTGTCAACCCTCAAACATATACCCTTCTCATTTTCACGAAAAGCATCCCCTGTTTTTCCATCATATTCCATGTCGATTAATACCACGCAGCCATCATTTCCGCATACTCCCAATAAATCCTTGCAATTCCCTAATATTCCAGTATTCAACGTATTGCACAATCATTAGCATCGCCGTACCTTTCAAACAAAATTATTTCAGGAATGGATTTACATGCAATTTTTACAGGAATTATCCCGGAAAGGCTATACTCGGTAAGTGAAGCCGCCCGTTATCTCGACATCCACCGCTGCACCATCTATGCCTACATCAGGCATTCGGAAAAGCCGCTTCCGTTTGTCAGGCAACCGGGCAATATGCGGATTGTATTTCAAGGCAGCGACTTGGCTGCGTACAAGGCGGCCGGTCTCCCAAAGAAAGGGCGTAAACGGAAAGATGGCATACGGTAGTGCTTTACATTATATATATATTGTTACCTGCCATGTGGGCAGGTAACCCGTTACTTGGATGAACGAAATGTCAAAGAGATTGTTCCAATTCCATGATTGCATCAAGAAGCCTATCAATCATCTTTTCTGCCTCCTCCATATCTTCCACCACGTCTTTCATCCGATAAGGCGCACCATTTTTGCCATGCCCGGTTTCATCAAGCCACAGGTAGGCTTCCTCGTCCACATCAAAATTATCATAATACTCCTTTATGTTCCCAATCAGGCTATCAAGGTCTTCGCCTTGCATCGTTACCGGGAAAGAAAAATCCTGTCCGGCAGGGGTATATTTGGAAAAGGTAAATTCCGTTTCCTGTCGTCCATGATTTGTTTCCGTATCTACACTCCAGCCATCGGTTTCGGCACATCGAATTATCAAATCCATTACATTATTTGTTGTACACATAATTACATTGTTTTTACGTCAGCCGTGGGCATGATGTCACGACTGACCGGTTATTACTCATTACTCGAATCTCGCCAAGAACCGCTGAAGGCGTTTGTCATTCAATAGCCTTAACTCAGTCGGTTGGAAGTTTGGCTGTTGCCTTACTTGGAGTTTCCCTAAACCTTGTGCTGTCAAGTCCAGTTCTATTTCTGAAAGTTCATTCAGTGAAATATAACTGTACTCGTCCTCCATCAACCCGATTACGATGCCGAAAAGGATGGTGTCGTTTTCCTCCGCTTCCCTTTCCAATATGAACCATCGGGCAGAGCCGATGGCAAAAACTGCACGACAAACCGCTTCTTTTCCCTTGCAGTTTTGGGAATAAAGGGGGAAACCTTTCAAAGCTTCCTCCAATTGGGGTGTCATTAACCTGCACATATCAATTCAATCAAATTCTATTTCGTCCTCATACACTTCAATCTCCGCGCCACTACTGAACTGCACGACAAAGCCTCTTGCAGTCTTGGCAACTATTGTACCTCTGCGATAGCCACGCCAAGGCGTGAGCATTTCGCATTGCCGTCCGTATTCCAGAAAATCTGTTTCGTCCATCATAATCATTGAGTTTTTAGGTTAATGTATTCGGGGTCGTAAATGAGGTTGTCCTCCGTCAACCGGTCGTATGCCGTTACCGCAAGACGAGAAGCCCATTCGTTGCGCTGGTCATAGCTCCCTTTCTGGTAATTGAATGCCAATTGGCGCATAAAGCCGATGAACACCCTGAACATCTGCTGCTGGAGATAGCGGTGTGCCCTGGTCAGTTCCTTGCCGGTTTTGTCGGCAGAACACATCCGCCCGTTCACAAAATCGGTGAACTCTTGGGCAAAAGCCTTGTCTTGTTCGGAGATTGCCTCTCCTGGAAATCCTTGATAATCCATAATCCTCAATTTTTAAAAGTTGTTTGATAATTAACCATTCTCTTCATTCGCATTCCGTCATTTCCTTGCCGTATGCGACGATTTTATCCATTGTAAGCCATTCCGGTTTTTCATCGAAACTGTCATAAAGTTCAACCATCAGCTTTATTTGCAGATTCACACTGCCAGCCCACAAGCGTCCGATGTTTCGATTGCCGTAATTAAGGTAATATTCGCAATCCGATTGTAAACGTCCCAATAATTTGTACCGGAACACTTCGTCACGCTGTAAAACATTGTCCATTACCTTTCTTTCTTCTGAATTTGTTCCCATGTTTGCCATAATCGTTTTTGAATTGTTTTTTATTTTCCCTTTTGTTGAAGCCTTTTGAGCTTCCTGACCGGGAGAACCTTTTTTTCGTGCGAGATTACCACTGCGGACAAAAGGGAAGATAAGGCAAGTGTGAGGTCTGAGAGTGCGGACGGAATACCCAAATTTTGAAAGAACGGGAAAATTTGCGGAAGGCTGCCGGCAAACCCTCCGATTGAAAGCGACAGCGGCACTTGACGTTCTTCCAGTCCACAGTATCTTTGCACAGAAAAATGAAATTCCGGCCGGGAAGTTCCAAAGTCCTCAAACAACTTATAGAGATTTTGCCATTGCAAGTGCAACCAAGGACAAACAAGTCTTCTTAAAAACCGATGTTGAAATGAAAACTTTTGAAGTGGAGCTTGCGTAGCCTCAAAGGGTTTCTCTTTAACATCGGCATGGAGTTAACCAGCAACCGCATAGACATACCGGCCAGACTTACTTGGTGTTGAAGGCACGGAATAAGCCGGGTGACATCATGTGTCTTACAAAATCCTATGAATTTCCTGATACTCCTATGTTTAATCTGTTCTCAGCTAATTGTCCGGGCTGTATCTTTACACTATAAAATGATTCCCATGATAGCAAAAGGATATTACCTATACACATACTTATTACATTAATTTTATGGCAACAGTAAAAGTGAAATTCCGCGCTTCTTCCAAACCCGGCAAGGAGGGAACATTGTTTTTTCAAGTAATCCACGGCAGGGTTACAAGACAAATAGCTACCGGATATAAGATATTCGAACGTGAATGGGATGCCGCCGGTTCGGAAATCATCCTGGCAGATAATGAACCATTGAGACGCGACTACCTATTGTCAGTAAAGGAGGCGTTGGCTGCGGAATCATCCAAATTGAAAGGCATCATTGCCCGCCTTGATAAAACGGGCGATAACTATTCGGTTGAAAAGGTTGTAGAACTTGCCCATGAGCCTGCAAGCGATGATGGCTTCATTGCGTTTGCCCAAAGGCTCACCGGCCAATTGAAACAAATCGGCAAGAAACGTACAGCCGATACTTACACCACCGTCTTAAACAGTTTCAAGCGTTTCCGAGGAGAGCAGGACTTGCCTTTGGACGATGTGGATTCCGCCCTGATGATGGAATACGAAACGTGGCTCAAAGAGAACGGTAGCTGCAAGAATACGGTTTCCTTCTATATGCGCAACCTGCGGGCCATCTACAACCGTGCGGTGGAAAAGGAACTGACCGCACAACGCTTCCCGTTCAAGCACGTCTATACCGGGATTGACAAGACCGTCAAACGTGCAGTCCCTATAAAAATCATCCGCCAAATCAAGGAACTTGATCTTACCTTATCCCCCCTGCTTGATTATGCGAGGGACCTCTTCATGTTCTCATTCTATACAAGAGGTATGTCCTTCGTGGATATGTCATACTTGAAAAAGAAAGACTTGCAGCATGGAATCCTGACCTACCGCCGGCAGAAGACCAACCAGCAGCTTTCGATCAAGTGGGAACAACCCATGCAGGACATAATCGACAAATATGATACGGCAGACAGCCCCTATCTGTTGCCCATCATCCGCGACATGGACCGGGACAAGCGGAAACAATACAAAAACGCCTCACATTTGGTGAACAACAAGCTAAAGAAAATCGGGGAACAACTTGGGTTGGGGATTCCTTTGACAAGTTACGTTGCCCGCCATACTTGGGCGAGCATTGCCAAAAGCAAGAACATACCGGTTTCCACCATCAGTGAAGCCTTGGGGCATGATTCGGAAACAACCACGAGGATCTATTTGACATCGTTAGATACCTCTTCCGTAGATAAAGCCAATTCTATTGTATTGAAACTATTTACCGACAAATAATCAAAAAAGAGAGATTTCACGCTATTCAGTCAGTCCATATCACAGGTTGCCATTTTGTTCTGCAAAACGGCAACTCTCTCATTAAGAGAAGTATTCCGGGTGCAAAATTAGAGAAAAAAGACGGAATCACCCAAAGAAACGCAAAAAACTTATGCTTTGGGATGTGGGATTGTTTTACAAAGACATGAATATGTTTTGCAAATAATCAAATGTGATATTGCTTATCCGTTGATAATCAATTCGATTTTATTTTGCTACCTCTCTTAATGAGAGAAATACCGATGTAAAGTCAAAAGGTACCATCAAGTACATACTGATAAGCACCACAATTGTTCTTTGAAAAGTAAAGATTGAGAGCGCATCGGACGGGGCATGGGTTTCCAATGATGAATGGAAAAGCTAAAAATAGACAAGTGATTTGTTTTGCAAATAGTTCATTCTCTTTGTAAGAGAGAGATTTTGGTTTGCAAAGGTACGGATTTTAACTGAAAAACAGGTATAATATGGCTGTTTTTTGCCCAATATAGAAGTCTTTCTAAATTACATTAGAGACCTTTTTTGAACATTTGTTTTGCAAAACAGCTGTTATCTGCGAAAGGTTATAATTGAATATCAGTCGGTTATTCAATTATCATCCGTACCTTTGCAAACCAAAATCTCTCTCTTACAAAGAGAAGTACGAAAAAGAGGGTATTCCCCTCGGACATTGCCTTATATAATAAGGTGGAATATATAAGATTGATGAATATGAATCAAACTCGGGCAGAAGCCCGAACTTTTACGACATATATTTGTAACTGCATAATAGTCAATAGAAATAACGATTATGCAGGACTAGAGGATATGTCCTGAACCGAAATTATGCCTACGATAGAAACAGGGAAACAGACACGATGGTTTGTCATGCGGGACTTGAAACGTCCCAATGCCAAACAGCCGGCTTACAAGTTTTTGCGTGAGGAAGGATTTGAAGTGTTTGTCCCCACAAAGTCACAAATAACCACCCGGCACGGGAAAAAGGTTGTTGAAGATGTCCCGGTAATACGAGATTTGCTGTTCGTCCATATCGACAAGGAGAAACTTGACCCCATCGTTGCAAGGATGGAGACTTTACAATACCGCTTCATGCGCAATTGCGGACGTGCACCGATGACGGTTCCTGATAATGAGATGGAACGTTTCATTATCGCAGTCAGTTCCTCCAACGACACCAAATATTATTTGCCCGAGGAAATCACATCCCAAATGTACGGCCGTAAAATCCGTATCGTAGGTGGTCCCCTCGATGGCTATGAAGGAAACCTGATTACCACCCGAGGTTCCAAAGTAAAACGTCTTATGATAAAATTGCAAGACTTCTTTGCAGCAGGCGTGGAAGTCAACCCTGAATACATACAATTTATATGACAATGATTACAGACTGTTTTCCCGACCTGTCAGCAAACATCCTCTTTTGGGTGGCAAATTCCATTGCGGTATTCGGAGTATGCGTGCTTTGCACCGGCCTGCTCATCCCGCAAATATTGCTCATATCTTTCCGCAAGCGGCTGTTCGACCAGCCCGATGAACGGAAAATTCATCAAGGGGTCGTGCCAAGATTGGGCGGCATCGCCTTCAAGCCAGTCGTCTTTTTCTCCATAGCACTCATGTTCGGGCTATGCCAGTTCTTTGGCTATGGCAATATGTTCGACGGGATATCTGCTGAAAGCCGTCCGTTGGCTTTCAGCTTTTGCTGTGTCATGGTGTTGTACCTGGTGGGGATGGCGGACGACTTGATTGGCATACGTTATAAAGCCAAATTTGCCGTACAGATTATGTGCGGGGTGATGATGATAGCCGGGGGAATGTGGATAAACGATCTGCATGGTCTGTTTGGAATCCACGAGGTGGCAGCATGGTTCGGTTATCCGCTTACCATTCTCGTTATTGTCTTTATCATCAATTCCATCAACCTGATAGACGGTATTGACGGATTGGCATCCGGGCTTTGCGGCGTGGCGACACTTTTCTATGGGATGGTATTCTTCCTGTTGCAGGAATACATCTACGCTGTGCTTTCATTCGCCACTCTCGGGGTACTTGTACCATTCTTCTACTATAATGTATTCGGCGATGCCAATAAGCAAAAAAAGATATTCATGGGTGACACCGGCAGCCTTACAACCGGCATGATACTTTGTGTGTTGAGTTTAAAAATCCTCCAATGCCCGCCTGCAAGTGTCCCGAACGGATTCCCTAATTTGCTAGTCCTCGCGTATTCGCCGCTGTTCATTCCGTGCCTAGATGTCGTAAGGGTCTATCTGCACAGGGTGCGCAACGGGAAAAATCCGTTCCTGCCCGACAAGAACCATATCCACCACAAGTTGCTTGCCATGGGAATGCGCCAACGTACCGCCATGGTGACAATCATATCCTTCTCGCTCCTTTTTACCCTGTTCAACCTTTGGTTGTCCATGTACGTGGAAATCACCTTGCTACTGGTTGCGGATGTCGTGATATGGACAGTGACGAATATATGGCTGACACATAAAATCTTTCAACTCAACAGGAAACTATAGTTATAACCCAAAATATGAAATTTTACAAATTGTTCATGGTGGCAACATTAACGCTTATGCTGGGCGCATGTTCCACATCTAAAGAAATTACTTATTTTCAAGATTTGCGTCCCGGAGAGAGTGAATTGAAATTAATCTCTCCCACAGAAATCAAGATTATGCCGAAAGACAAACTGTCCATTCTGGTAAACAGCCAGGATTTGCGGCTTACCAACCTTTTCAACCTGCCGATTGTGTCACAACAGATTGGTTTGGAAACGCAATCCGGAACGAATCGCGGCCTGTCCGGTTATACGGTAGATTCCAAAGGGAACATAGACTTCCCGGTTTTAGGGGCTATCCATATTGAGGGTATGACCCGGGAAGAGGTAGCCGCACATATCAAAAAGGAATTGCAATCACACGACCTGATCAAAGAACCGGTGGTTACGGTGGAATTCATGAACCTGACCGTATCGGTTATGGGGGAAGTGAACAAGCCCGGACGGTATAACATAGAAAAAGACCATGTGACAATTTTAGATGCGTTGAGCCAAGCGGGAGACCTCACCATTTACGGCAAGCGGAACAAAGTGCTGGTTTTGCGGACGGAAGAAGGCAAACAGCGTGTCTATGGGGTGGATCTCCGGGCGGCAAGCCATCTCTATTCTTCCCCTGCCTACTATCTGCAACAGAACGACGTAGTTTATGTGGAACCTAATGACACCAAAGCACGCCAGTCCACCGTCAACGGGAACAATGTCCGCAGCACCTCGTTCTGGCTGTCACTTGCCTCCCTGTTGACCACCATCGCCGTATTAATTGTCAAATAACATTTAGGAAATGACCATACAAAAGAATACTCCTGCACAAAGCCAGCAGGATTTCATCCGCATACAAGACCTATTTTATCTCTGTTTAGGCAAATGGCACTGGTTCGTACTTTCATTGGTTGTGTGCCTCGGTGCTGCCGTCTGGTATTTGCTGACCACGCCGTCTGTATATACACGTACCGCCTCCATCCTGATCAAGGATGACTCCAAAGGGAAGTCCACCTCAAACGTCATGGAGGATTTTGCCGACTTCGGGATGTTCAGCACCAATACCAATGTGAACAATGAAATGGGGACGTTGCAATCGCCCGACCTGATGCGTGAAGTGGTGTCCCGGTTGAATTTGAACATGGACTACCAGGTGGACGGGCGTTTCCACCGACAGACCGTGTACGGGGAGCAATTGCCGGTCAGGGTCGTCCTTGTAGATGTTCCGGCAAGTGAACCGGAAACATTCACATTGAAACTGTCAAAGGATGGGCATGTCACTTTATCCGACTTCGAAAAGGATGGAGAAAATATTGACGGAAGTGCTACAGGCACATTGAATGATACCATATCCAGCCCCGTGGGAAAGATTGTGATACAACCTGCCTCTTCCTACGAAAAAGGGGAAGAAACACTTTTATATGTTTCACATATACCCATGCAGAGTGCCGTGGCGGCTTATTCGATGAACTTGAACGTGTCACAAAATGATGAAAAGTCCAATATTATCACACTTACCTTCAAGGATGTTTCCACACAGCGTGCGGAAGATGTGTTGAACACATTGATAGCCGTTTACAATGAAAACTGGGTGAAGGATAAGAACCAGATAGCTGTCAGCACTTCCATGTTCATCAATGACCGTTTGGGAGTGATAGAAGGGGAACTCGGCAATGTGGACGATGACATCTCCTCCTACAAAAGCGAACATCTGCTCCCCGACGTGCAGGCAGCGGCAAACATGTACATGACGCAGGCGAGCGAGGCGAACGCCAGCATCAAGGAACTGAACAACCAAGCCTACATGGCGCGTTATATCCGTAATTACCTGACGGACGAAACCAACAAGTTCCACCTGCTTCCTGCCAGCTCCGGCATTGAGAACGCCAATATCTCCACACAAATCAGCGAGTATAACAACCAACTGCTGGAACGCAACAGCCTTGTCTCCCACAGTAGCGTGAAGAACCCGTTGGTCAAGGAGATGGATGCTTCCCTCCAAGCCTTGCGCAGCGCATTGGTCACCTCCATCGACAACCAGCTGGTGGCACTGAACGCGCAGATAAAGAGCCAGCAGAATTACAGCGGGCAGGTCACTTCGCAAATAGCTTCCAACCCCAACCAGGCAAAATACCTGCTCAGTGTGGAACGCCAGCAGAAGGTAAAAGAGTCACTTTACCTCTATCTCTTGCAAAAACGTGAGGAAAATGAACTTTCGCAGGCGTTTACCGCTTATAATACCCGCATCATCACCATGCCCGGAGGAAGCATGGTTCCCACCGCCCCAGTGAAGAAAAACATCCTGTTGGTGGCGTTCGCCTTGGGATTGCTGATACCTGTGGCTATCATCTTCATGAAAGAGAACATGAATACGGTGGTCCGCGGACGCAAAGACCTGGAAAACCTTACCATTCCGTTCGTGGGTGAAATTCCGCTTGGTTTCCGTAAGAAAAAGAAATTCTCCCGACAGACACAGGAAAAGGAATGCGCGGTTGTGTCCAGGGAAAAGAGCCGCAATGTCATCAACGAAGCATTCCGCGTGGTACGTACCAACTTGGAATTCATGCAGAACAAGGAGAGCGAATCCCATGTCATCATGGTTACCTCCGCCAATCCAGGCAGCGGAAAGACCTTTATCTCCTTTAACCTCGCAGCCAGTTTAGGAATCAAGGGAAAACGGACTATAGCCATTGACCTTGACTTGCGCAAAGGTTCTTTGAGCCAATACGCAGGCAGACCCAAGAAAGGCATCTCCGATTATTTGGCTGGTGACGTGAAAAACATCAAGGATGTCATTGTCAAGCCATCAGAGGATGCCAAAATTGAACTTATTCCGGTTGGTACAGTTCCTCCCAATCCTACGGAACTGCTCTTTTCCGAACGTTTGGAGAAACTGATAGCCGACCTTCGTAAGGAATATGACTATATCTTCATCGACTGCCCGCCGGTGGAAATCGTGGGGGATGCCGCCATCATCAGCAAGCAGGCGGACATGACCCTGTTCATTGTACGTGCCGGGTTGCTCGACCGAAGCATGTTGCCGGAGATAGAGAAGTTCTATACGGACAAGAAATACAAGAACATGTCGCTTATCCTTAACGGTACGGACGGCGGCAGCGGACGTTACGGATATAAATACGGGTATAAGTACGGCTATCATTACGGGTATGCCGGCTATACGAAAGAGGAATAATCAAAAAAGATGTGGCCTTTCACAAAACGTACCAGCCTTGCCGACA
>ERZ780214.202-NODE-202-length-31837-cov-1.93776_pt1 | contig 31837 bp, 20 predicted proteins | sample MGYA00510976_ERZ780214 | MGnify/ENA primary metagenome ERZ780214 (study PRJEB29588, sample SAMEA2154920) | human gut metagenome | biome: human gut; feature: human-associated habitat; material: faeces | place: Denmark | collected 2008/2010 ... | reverse complement strand
CCGGCGGACTGGACCTGATGGTGAAGTGGGCGGAAAAATTGCTGCGCAAGAATCCCTCCAAGATTACGCTTCTAAGCCCGTTGGTTACTTATATCTTCACATTTATTGCGGGAACGGGACATGTGGCTTATTCGGTCCTTCCCGTGATAGCGGAAGTGGCAACGGAAACAAAGATACGTCCCGAACGGCCGTTGGGGATTGCTGTGATCGCGTCTCAGCAGGCAATTACGGCCAGCCCGATCTCGGCGGCAACCGTAGCATTGCTCAGTATGTTGTCGGGACATAATATATCATTGATGGACATTCTGATGATCTCCGTTCCCTGCACGTTGATCGGTGTCCTGGTAGGAGCATTCTGCTCGCTACATGTCGGAAAGGAACTGGCGGAAGACCCCGAATACCTGCGCCGTGTCGCAAACGAGGAATTCACAAGTGACAAATATAGGGCGAAAGGAGTCGAAAACCATCATGCAGCCCTCCTGTCGGTGATTATATTCATAGCAGCGACAATCGGTATCGTCTTGTTCGGCTCGATGACAGAACTGCGCCCTTGGTTCAGCCTGCCCGATGGCAGTCTCCGACAAATGCAGATGGCGCATATCATCGAGATTCTGATGCTCTCGGCTGCCGCCCTTATCCTGCTCGTCACCCGGACAGACGGGATAAAAGCCGTACAAGGTTCCGTCTTCTCCGCCGGTATGCAAGCGGTCGTCGCGATTTTCGGTATCGCCTGGATGGGTGATACCTTTATCGGTGGGAACATGGCGGAACTGAAAGGCTCGATCGAACATATCGTAACAGAAATGCCATGGCTTTTCGGTCTGGCCCTGTTCGTGATGTCCATACTTTTGTTCAGCCAGGCAGCAACCATCCGTGCCATGTTGCCGTTAGGAATCGCCCTCGGAATCTCTCCTTATATGCTAATCGCCCTTTTCCCGGCAGTCAATGGCTACTTCTTCATTCCCAACTATCCGACCGTGGTCGCCGCCATCAACTTCGACCGTACCGGAACGACGCATATCGGCAAATATGTCCTAAACCATTCGTTCATGATGCCGGGACTGGTCGCTACCGGAGTGTCGGTGGCGTTGGGACTGTTGATGATCCAGTTGTTTTAATGTAGAGATCTTTTGTCACTTCCAAGCGATATCAAACATCAAAGGTTATGACAAAAGTACTTCCCTTGCCGACTTCGCTGTCCACACGAATCGTGCCGCCGTGGGCTTCGACAAAGTCTTTACTGATGGCAAGACCGAGGCCGCTTCCCTGTACTTTCGTGCCGGGAACGCGGAAATAACGGTCAAAGATACTCTGATGGTAACGCGGGTCAATTCCTTTCCCAAAGTCCTGCACGAATATTTCCACTTTCTTGTCCACCTGATGCGCACCGATAACGATACGGCCATTCTCCGGCGTGTAGTGGATGGCGTTGGAAAGGAGGTTCGTGAGTACCCAGGCGATCTTCTCACTGTCTACAAAGAGCTTGGATATTTTTTCAGGATACTCCACTTCGATATGGCAATTGAAGCGCTCCGCCTGCACACGGTTCGCCTTGATCGCATAATCGATCAGTTCAATCGGCTTCGTGATCTTCGGATTCAGTTGCAACTTGCCTGCCTCCACCTGTGTCATTTTCAACAATTCACCGGTAATTTCGAGCAGGCGGTCGCTGCTTTCTCGAATACTTCCGGCAAGCGCGACCTGCTCATCATTCATATCTCCTATACGTTTATCCTCCAGCAATTTGAGACTCATAAGAATAGCAGAGATCGGGGTTTTCAATTCATGGGAGATAGTAGAAATAAAAGTCGTCTTGGCAGAGTCTAACTCTTTGAACTCGGTAATATTTTTCAGGAGGATCACATCGCCCGCATACTCTGTCTCACGTCCATCACCATCCATCACATGGATCGGGATATATTTGGCCTGAAAATAGCTTTCCTTATCATCTGCATAGATCTTTAAGGGCTCCTTTTTCTTGTCGTGCTGTATCAGTTCGCGTACCAGCCGACGCAGCAAGTCGTTTTTCAACGCCAGTTCGGTAGCAGACTTTCCCATCACGTTCTCACGTTTCAGATTCAGGATGGTGAGCGCCTCATCATTAGCAAAAAGAATGGAACGGTCCCGATCGAGCCCGATTATCGGTTCAGTGATGCTGTTGACAATCGCTTCAATATATTTTTTGGCCTGGATAATGTCAGCCAACGTGCTCTTCCTGTATTCCGTCAAGCGTTCCGCCATCCGATTGAACGAGGAGGCAACTTCGGCAAACTCCTGGTTATCGCCCAAGTCGAGTCTCTTTTCGTAATTGTGGTTGGCAATCTCCAAGATCCCGTCGGTCAGTTTACGGATCGGCGAGGTAATGGAACGGGGCAAGCGGATCAGGAAAGCAAAAGCAATCAGGACACAAGCCACCGCGATAATGCAAATCCACAACAATGCTTGGTCCGCCGTACGCTCGGCTACCTTGCTTTTCCGGTAGATCGTCGCCATATTCAAACTCATGATATCGTTGAGTGCCATCCTGACACGCTGTATAGTCGTATCGTTCAGGTCCCGGTGCATCGCCTCGTATTGTGCGACCAGATGCGCCGTCGCCACATTCTCGTCGATCTCCGTGATATTCTTCTGCTGCAAATCCAGGTTCTTTTCAAACTCCGCACGTGCCTGCGGATCGTTCTTGATCCGTTCGAGGGCATCCAGCATCCGACGAGAATAAAGAAGCGAATTATAATTATCCGCCAAGATATTCTGCGTGTCGGAAGACATATCCGTAATATTCTGCACAGCCAGCCCACCCAGCAGAACGATCATCGTAAACAAAAGGCCGATCCCGAAGGTCAGTTTCGTTTTTATTTTCAGTCTTAAGAACTTATCCATACGCTTATGCTATTATTATCTGGTCAATATTCAACTGCAACAAACTGTCCAGCAACATCCTGTATCAGAAAACCGACAGCACCCGGTACGACTCGTCTACACCGGCAGTCATACCGATGCAGACTTTGAATATGCATCTTCCAACCGGGGATTCCAAAATGCATTCGACACTCTCAACACACCAGCGCCTTTTCGCCCTACCGCCAATTCTATTTCACAATCAAAGGCCATATTCTTCGATCTTCCTGTAGAGGGTCGTCAAGCCGATACCTAACAGGCGGGAGGTTTCCGTCTTGTTGCCGTTGGTATACTTCAATACCTTTTGAATATGCATCTTCTCTACGCCGTCAAGGTCGAAGCCGGAAATAGCTGCTGTCGTTATTATCTTGAGGGTTCTGTATTGTGAGCGGCAAGGTGTCTGCAGTCAAGGTGTCTCCATCGGAGATAATGAGGCTGCGCTCCACGACATTGCGCAGTTCACGGACATTCCCTTTCCAAGGATACCGTTTCAAGATACGGACATAGTCCGGCGAGATCGTGCGGATGGTCTTTCCTATCTTGGAAGACAGTGCGGAAACAAACGCCTCGACATGCAGAGGAATGTCGTCCACCCGTTCGCGGAGCGGCGGCAGGTGAATATGGAAAACAGAAAGCCTGTAAAACAAGTCCTCACGAAAATGACCGTCGGCAATTTCTTTTGCTAAGTCACGGTTGGTGGCGGCTATCACACGCACATTCACTTTGACAGGTTTCGTGTCTCCAATCTTGAGGAATTCACCGGTTTCGAGAATACGGAGCAACTTGGCCTGAAGATCGAACGCCATCTCACCGATCTCGTCGAGAAAGATCGTGCCGTTGTCCGCTTCCTCAAACAGTCCTTTCGTCTCTTTGAGTGCACCGGTGAAAGCTCCCGCCTTATGCCCGAACATCTCGCTTTCCAACAGGTCGCGACTGAAAGAGGAGCAGTTGATAGCGACAAAGGCTTTATCACTGCGGGAACTGTGCTGGTGGATGGACTGTGCAAACACTTCTTTGCCAGTCCCGGTCTCTCCGGTGAGCAAGACGGGAACATCCGTGGCGGCAACCTTGCGTGCCAAAGAAACAGCCTCCTCTATAGCAGGCGAACGGCCGATGACAGTGGCAAACGAATACTGTTTGCCTACAGCCTTCTGCTGGCTGTAGGCAACGGTAGCCTTTTCCATCGCCTTTGCAATCAAGGGAAGGATTTTATTGTTGTCGTCACCTTTGGTGATATAGTCAAACGCACCGTTCTTGATAGCTTGTACTCCGTCGGGGATATTACCGTGGGCCGTAAGCAAGATCACTTCCGAAAGGGGACGCAGGCGTTTCAGTTCAGAGACAAGCTCCACACCGCTCCCGTCTGGCAGGCAAACATCACAGAGCACCACTTCGGGATCGTTCTGTTCGAGCTGCTTGATACCTACTTTGCAGTTGGTTGCTTGGAACACTTCATAACCTTCCAGCCCGATAATACGGGACAGGAGGCTTAAAATTTGCTTCTCATCATCGATAATCAATACTTTTCCCATCTTCTTATTCTGCTATGAGGAAGCAAATATAGCATATTATTCAGAGGTGTCCATTATTTCCCCTACTTTCATACTACCTTAATTATAGTTTAATTATTTGCAAATATTCTAAACCCAGTACTAGTTATGTGTAATAAATATTACATTCGCTAAAATTGTCTACAAAATGAAAAAAGTTCTATTAGTTGCAGTCTCCGTACTGCTTGTCTGCACTTCTTGTGTAACGAAAAAAAAGTATCTGCTAGCCGAAAACGGACGCCTGGAAGCCATTGCCCGGGGAGACGACCTGCAGAATCAGCTTGTAAACTGCCGTGACAACAACGACGGCCTCACTTCACGTCTTGCTTCACTTGAACGGGATACCACCCGCATGGGCAAGAACATCCGCAACTATCAAAGCATGCTCAACACCAACATGACGGAGCAGGAAAAATTGAATTCACTCCTGAGCCAGAAGATGAACGAACTGGATGAACGCGAACGGACGATCAACGAACTACAGGATATGATCAATGCACAGACTGAACGGGTACAGAACTTGCTCAACAGTGTAAAGGATGCCCTCCTGGGTTTCAGTAGCGACGAACTGACCGTCCGCGAAAAAGACGGAAAAGTCTACGTTGCCATGTCAGACAAACTTCTTTTCGAATCGGGAAGCGCCCGTGTCGACAAGCGTGGCAAGGAGGCTTTGGCCAAACTCGCCGAAGTCCTTAACAAACAATCCGACATCGACGTTTATATCGAAGGGCACACCGATAGCAAGCCGATCAACACCGCCCAGTTTAAAGACAACTGGGATCTCAGTGTCATCCGCGCCACTTCGGTCGTCCGCATCCTGACAAAGGACTACGGTGTCAAACCTTTGCAGATACAACCTTGCGGCCGCGGCGAATTCATGCCTGTTGCCGACAATGAGACAGCCGACGGCCGGGCTAAAAACCGCCGTACCGAAATCATCATGGCTCCGAAGCTGGATAAGTTATATCAAATGTTGAACCAATAGCACTCATAGGAAGGCAGCTACCGCGATTTGTCCGTTACCTTTGTTTCTTTCAAAAGTAACGGACAAATTTAACAAAAAGCAAGCAAGTTTTCTCGTGAAAACCCTTATTCCAGCAGGATTCCGACCCCCATCTGCACGGTATCGAGACCCAGGTATCAGAGGAACCGAGATCCGGGTCTCAAAAAGAATAGATAGGTAGTTACTTAAAAATAAGCTATATGCTTTGATAAAAAATGTGCTTGTCTTTATGATAATATGATAGTGGAAAAACAACCATCATGCCTCCTATCATTTTTTGTACACCTTAATATTCAATCGGCAGAAGGCAAAGTATGATAGTATGACAGTATAAATAGAGATTTTTTTTATGTTATTTCTTCTTGCACCGCAAAGCAAAATACAGGATATACAGGAAAGACAACAACGGAATCACAAACCCAATCGCCATGTTATCGGCCCCGATATATCCCATCAGCATTGGGGCAAAGGCTCCGCCTGCTACTCCCATAACGATATAGGATGATGCTTTCTTTGTAGAAGAACCCATACCTTCCAGGCCGAGTGCAAAGATTGTCGGGAACATAATGGACATGAAGAAAAAAGAAAGATAGAGCGCATACAAAGAAACCGTACCGACAGACACGACGACCAACGCCATACAGACAGCATCCGCCAAAGCGAACCATGTCAGGAGACGGGCCGGAGACATCCACTTCATCGTAAAACTGCCGGACAGACGGCCGATCATAAACAAAGCCATTCCTCCGAAAGCCAAGATACGCGAAGCCTCAATATTCGTCATCGAAGTATCGACTTCCGTCACATAATTAATGAAGAAACTGAAAATTCCCGTCTGAGCAGCACAATAGCAAAACTGTGCAATAATAGCCCGGACAAACTGCGGATGTCTCCACATGGAGGCAGTACCGGATGCGGGTACATATTCTTTTTCTTCCGCATCCGTATCTTCTTCCACCTGTACTTCGGGTAGTTTGGTAAAGATGAAAAGAATGGCTACCAGTAAAACAACCGAGCCAACCAGGATATATGGTTTCGTCAGCGTAAACGGATCGCTCTCCTCGCCACCGAATATCAGCATGCCACCGACCAGCGGGCCTAATATCCAACCTAACCCGTTAAACGATTGAGACAAATTCAGGCGTTGCGCCCCCGATTCCTCCGGCCCTAAAATCGTGGAATAAGGGTTGGCTGCCGTTTCCAGAATACAAAGCCCACAGGCAATCACAAAAAGGGCGATCAGGAATGGAGATGCCGAATGCAGATAAGCCGCCGGAATAAAAGCGAACGCACCAACAGCAAACAGGCATAACCCTAAAATAATCCCTTTCTTATACCCGAACCGCTTCATGAACATACCGGCAGGGAGCGCCATCAGGAAATAAGCGATATAAGTGGAGAACTGCACAAGGCCGCTCTCTGCCTTCGTCATCGTAAAGACACCTTGAAAATGCTTATTCAATACGTCCAACAGACCATGAGCAAAACCCCACAACAAGAACAGGCTGGTGATCAATATAAACGGGACAAGATAAGACTTCCCTCCGGGAGCGGAAAACAAAGTTTTCTGATTATTCTTTTTCATGCTTGCTATTTATTACGAGTCGGCAAAGATACTCTTTTTTTCAGATAATACCCTCCTCCCATATAAGAGACCGTATAAGCCGAATCCGGCGAACTGCGGTAGACAGAAATTTCGCCGAACACATACAGAGCCGAATCCAGATCCAGCCGGAGAATATCCGGATATAAATCATCCGGGATCGAATCGGACGGAGCCAACCCAACCTTCTCCATCTGGCGGAAAAGCAAAGAATCTCTTTCTGCTTCAAAAAGAATTAGTGAGTTTTTATCGCATAAATAGAAGGTGTCCATCTGTATCATGCTGTTTATCGGGCCTTCGTCATAGCGGCCGACAGCCTGGAGCGTTTCATATCCCGTAATATCCAAAGGTGAATAATCGATAATGGTTACATATTCATAATAATTGCCCGGATTTGCCGGAATCGGATAATTGTCGCGCTTTTCCTGCGAGATCCGTTCTATGTCCCTCGCTGTTATGCACGGTATATACGTGACAAAGGACAACAAAACGACGGCAAGCACAACCGCATACAAATAATGTGCGGTCCGTCGGAAAAAGAACAGCAGGACAGTCCCCGTCAGGATAGCGCCTACCACCACCAGATACACCCGCGCTTCCGTATATCCGTACTGGTTGATCCGGTAGAAAGTTCCCACCCAATACATGACCAACGCCGGAAGTACAGCCCAACCGGAATAGCGGTAAAACCAATCATAATATCTTCTCTCCAGGAACGGCTGGCAACTTTTCAGAATGAATGTAGCCGAAATAAAACTAACGACAATATAAGCAACCGCACCTTTGGGCAAGGACCACAAAACGGCCACTTTGACAAAATAGAGATACAAGATAACCGCATATATCAGCAAGGCCGGCGAAAGGACGTAATTCAGCAATACATCAAACAGTTTGTTCACGCCTTCCTCCTCCTCTTTCTCCCGGTTAAACAAAAGGAACAACAACGGCAATATCCCTGCAAATGCGATACTGGACGAATAGGCCATAAACCGCCGTTCCCCATATTGCCATATCTCAAAAATATACTGGATCGAATAATAGATGGAGATAGAAAGCAGCCAGGCAATCCCGGCCAGCAATCCGGCAGAAAGCATCGCCCGAAGGTAACAAAGCCCTTTCCTGACAAACCTATCGTTATCCCGTCTCCAGTCGCACACCAGATACAGCAGTTGCACTACTACGAGCGTCACCCAATAGAAAACAGACCAGAAATCTTTCTCCTTCCAGAAAAACGGAATAAAGAACAACACAGACAGATAATAGGCAAAACGCCAGCGCGATCCTTCCGTCATCGAATTCAATGTACAGGTAATCAGGAATAAGACCGGGAAGTAATAAACGACAACAGCCAGTCTTGCCCAAGATGTCTCATACAGCGCGCAACCGAAACAGCAAAATAAAACAGACAGAACTACCTCTGCCGGATTGTGCTGCACTGCTATCTGTAAACGTTTGAGAAGAGCCTCTATTTTCTTTTTCATACCTTCAATATTTATAATTAGGCCATAAAGGTAAGCGTTATTGCTTTTCTGCCACTATTTACATGCCAAAATGGTTCCTTTTCTGCCAAATTTTCCTACAGACACTCTCCATTAACAATCCCATTTTCAAACACATATATCCATACGAGTAAGCCTGTTTACCTAAAATCATGGCCTCCGGAAAGGATTTTCAACTTCGTTTATCATCCTTTATTCATATTAACGCCGGACATATTGTTCTGGCATGTCTTTTGAAGTTGATATAGTGCTTTCGGGTTAGAAGAAACGAGAGCGGAAAAGAATATAAATGTTTAACTAAATAATTGGAGGACTGTATTATGACACCGATGAGAAGAAGTCAAAATTGGTTACCGTATGTATTCAATGATTTATTTGACAACGACTGGATGATTAAAGCGAACTCTACAGCTCCCGCCATCAACGTGATTGAATCGGAAAAGGACTATCGGGTAGAAGTTGCTGCTCCTGGTATGACAAAAGACGATTTCAACATCCGCATCGACGAGAACGACAATCTGGTCGTATCGATGGAGAAAAAAGAAGAAAAGAATGAAGACAAAAAAGAAGGACGCTATCTGAGACGCGAATTCTCCTATAGCAAATTCCAGCAGACAATGGTTCTTCCCGAAAACGCAGAGAAAGAAAAGATCGAAGCAAAAGTCGAGAATGGCGTGTTGAACATCATCATCCCGAAAATGAGCGAGGAAGCAGCCAAGAAAGCTGAAAAGATTATCGAAATCAAATAATCTGTTGTCTCATATAAACTAAAGGCTATAATGGTTTGTTTTATTGGAAAAATATTATCCGGTTAAAGCAAACCATTATCTTTTTATCTATATCTTTGCCAATATAAACATTGTATCGTATTATAAATCTAATTGAAAGAAAGGAAATAAAATTATGATTTTAAGCAAGAAATTATCCGAAGCATTTAACGCACAGGTTAATGCAGAAATGTGGTCATCCAACTTGTATCTGTCCATGTCCGTGCACTTCCAGAAACTGGGATTAAACGGTTTCGCCCACTGGATGAAAAAGCAAGCAGAAGAAGAAATGGGGCATGCCCACAAAATGATCGACTTCACTATCGACCGCGGTGGTGATATCACAATCGGGCAGATCAATGTCGTTCCTACTGCATGGGGCAGCGTCACAGAATTATTCGAACATGTTTACAAACACGAATGCTACGTTTCCGAACTGATCGACAAAATGGTCGATATCGCAGAAGAAGATAAAGACCATGCATCAAGAGACTTCCTCTTTGGGTTCGTTCGCGAGCAGGTTGAAGAAGAATCTACAGCTAAAGAAATCGTAGAACAGTTGAAGAACTATGGCGAATGCCATGTTGGTATCCTTGACCACAGATTGGGCAAAAGATAAAAACAATGGACAATTGATAATGGACAATTGACAATTAGTTGACACATTCTTATTAATTGTCAATTGCCCCAAGTATCGCTTTCCCCCACAGCTCTCCCAAAGCAGAAGCCCCTTTCCGGTTAGGATGTAGATAGAAAGTTCCTGCATTTCCCTTTTCGGGGAAGAGTTCGTTTTTATAATGCGTCTTGAAATAATCGAAACCATCCGTATCTCCCATAAAGACCTGTCCAGGAAAATGTTTGGAATAATCGAGAACCAACGCCTGTAATTCAGGATAATAACTTTGCAGACGATTCAATCCCTCTTCCAGGTATTTGGCTCCGTTGTATGTATTCGGGCTGTACCATACCGGCCGGTGTAATACGATCTTGCATTCCGGATAGAGTGCCAGCAACTTATCGATAATCGTTTTCATATTTTCATAATACTTGGCAGGCGAGGCCGGAGCTCCGTTCGGTCCTGTAATAGCGCTGTCGTTCGTCCCAAGCATAATAGAAAAGATCAAAGTCGCCCAAGTTTCATCTTTGAACTGGTCGGCGACCCGGACCACCTTCGGGAATAGCAAATCGGTTTGAGGCAGAAAATCAAAAGTCGTACTTCCACTTACCCCCTGGTTGGAATAGCGGACAGTTCCGACAGACGGCTGCCTGCGCAGATACAAAGCGGCCTTCACAGGGGGAGCCTCATGTCTCGGATTTTCCAACAAAGCGCCTTGCGTTATGCTGTTTCCGATAAATACTATATTCAGATTTTTCTTTTCCTTGCCCGTCATATAACAACAGATTGTCATACACAACAATAAACCTATAACTTTCCGGATATCCTTCATAATTCAATTTTTCTACTTTTCTGCGAATGTAGGAAAAAATTCATTCACTTCCGGATGTTCCGATAACCAAATTTTAGCTCCTTCTTCCTCGCGCATCGGATAAGCCTCCACCAAATCCATCAATTCGCTCAATTGGTCATTATCGAGAGAAAAGTTCCGGAAAAAAGCGGCTGCATACGGATCTTTGTCAGAAAAGCCTTTGGTTGCCATAATCTGAATCTGTTCGGCATCGCCGTACTGTTTTTGCGGGTCATCTAGAAATTTAAGGTCGTAGCGGGAGAACATCCAGTGGGGAGTCCAGCCGGTTACCACGATCCACTCTTTGTTCTCAATCGATTTCTGAAGAAATGCGACCATTGTCGCACCGCTCGAAGGTTTTAACGTCAGCTCGACCGGATATTCCCGGATGACACGCTCAGTCTCATTCATCAAGCCGGCCCCGACATCGATACCGATGATCTCGTTGCGGAACTTCTCTTTATACTCATTCAATTCTTCTATGGAACGGATCGTGACATACGAAGGGACTACCAGCCCCATCCTGGCATTTTTATAGGCTACTCCTTAAGCTTCCAAGTTATCGCCATATTTCCTTATATAATCGGCATGTGTAGCTGGAAGCCATGCATCCATAAAAACATCGACTTTACCGGCCGCCATCGAGACAAAGACCGGTGCAATATCCGCATTTCGCAGCATCACATCATACCCCTTGCTCTCAAGCATGACTTTCGCCAGATAGCTCATGGCTATGCCTTCCGACCAGTTTACATAACCGATCGAAACCTGTTTCCTGTCTTTCGAGGAATCGCTGCAATCAGCGAACATCATCATGAAGGCTACAATAAGGGATAAATTTATAATGATAATCAATCTTCTCATAAATACTTTTCTTTTTATCTGTTTTACTTTCTACGCACAAAGCCCTGTGTAATACGATCCAAAACGATCGCTAGAATCACGACGGCTATGCCGCCTTCAAAACCAAGTCCGATTTTCATTTGTGTGATTCCTTTCAATACGATCTCACCTAATCCGCCAGCCGAGATCATGGCCGCAATCACAACCATAGAGAGAGCCATCATGATTGTCTGGTTCACTCCTGCCATAATGGTAGGTAAAGCCAACGGGAGCTGTACTTTAAAAAGAAGTTGTCCCGAAGTGGCCCCGAACGAACGGGTCGCCTCTACAATATCTTCCGGAACCTGACGGATTCCCAAGCCGGTAAGACGGACAACCGGAGGCATGGCAAATATCACGGTGGCAAAAGCACCCGGAACAGGTCCCAGTCCGAAAAACAGAACAGCCGGAATCAAATAGACAAAAGCGGGCATCGTCTGCATCAGATCCAAAACCGGACGGATCACCTTAGCCGCCTTATCGTTTCGCCCGGTCCAGATTCCTAGCGGGACACCGAACAGCAAGGCGATGATCGTCGACGACAAGACAAGCGCCACAGTCTGCATGGTCTGTACCCAAAACCCCATCCCCAAAATCAAAAGTAAACCGAGCAAGGTCAGGACAGCGGTTCCCTTTCCGGCTTTCCACCAAGCCAAAGCTGCTATTCCCGCAATCATCAGGTAGAACGGGACCCACATCAGTATTCCCTGGAAGCCGTCGATAAAGCCGCCTACGATGTGGTTGATTACATCAAAAAGGCCAGCAAAGTTTTCTGTCAGCCAATTAATGGCCATTTCTATATATTTTCCGATATTTATCATAAATCTATTGCGTTTTGAATGATTTCTTCTATTTCTTTCTGATCTTTTCCGGTCATCTCGATAATGATGGCTGAAGTCGATACGACACCTTTCAAACGGTTATTCTCATCGACCACCGGCAAAGCCTGCTGGACTTTCGGCAAGAGGGGCAACATATCTTCGACTGTCATACTCTCCAATACGGAAGGGACCTCTTTCATAACAATCGAACTGATATCCCGCACCCCTTCCTTACGCAACCGCAGCACATCTTTCAACCGTATTTCACCAAGGAACTGCTCGTCCGTTCCGATCACGGGCAACGCATACAAACGTTTTTCCCTCATCTTGCGGATTATGGCCTCCGGACCATCTTTGCGGATACGGACAACGATCGGTTGAGTCAGCATGATGGAAGAGGCCGTAACGACACGCCCACGATCCACACTCTCGGTAAAACGGGTGACATAGTCGTTCGCCGGATCGGTCAATATCTCTTCGGGCGTCCCGACCTGTACGACTTCGCCATCCTTCATAATGGCAATACGGTCGCCTAATTTGATGGCCTCGTCCAGATCATGTGTGATAAAGACAATGGTACGTTTCATCTTCTCCTGCAAGTCCAGCAACTCGTCCTGCATCTGTTCGCGGATAAGCGGGTCAAGGGCAGAAAAAGCCTCGTCCATCAACAGGACTTCCGGGTCGTTCGCCAAAGCACGTGCCAGTCCGACGCGCTGCTGCATACCTCCGGAGAGTTCGTCCACACGCTGGTTCTCATATCCTTTCAATCCTACAACGGCTATGCTTTCATATGCTTTCTTTTCGCGCTCTTCTTTAGGCACTCCCTGCAATTCAAGCCCGAAAGCTATATTGCTCAATACAGTCCGGTGAGGCAACAGGCCAAAATGCTGGAATACCATCGCCATCTCCTTACGGCGTATTTGCAACAGTTCCTTATCCGACAGAGATGTGATGTTCCTACCGCTCAGCCATATCTCTCCCATAGAGGGTTCGTTCAGCCGGTTAATGCAACGCACCAACGTCGACTTACCACTACCGGAGAGCCCCATTATCACGAACATCTCTCCTTCCTTTATTTCCAGATTGGCATTACGGACAGCTATGGTACAGCCTGTTTCTTTTAAAATTTCCTGTTTGCTCTTACCTTGCTTAATCATCTTTTTCGCTTTGGCCTTCTCAGGTCCGAAAAGAATCGATAAGTCTTTTATTTCTATTTTCGTCATATTTTAAAAATTATATTTGGTCATGTTTAGAAGTAATTCCCAGGACCGGGCATGTGGTGTCTATTTAATAAACAGGGAAAAACGCGTTTAGTTTAAAAAAGACAATAAGTTCGGTTTTCACTCGTCTTTATTAGTATAATAAATCACTCATAATCAGACAATAAAACAACAAAACTAAAAGAATCAATCATTCATATTTTCAACCAAAAGGAAATGTCCGGAATCGCCTTGCATATGAAATACAAGGAGATTTCCGGACTAACAAAGAATAAATATGTTCTTTTTCGATGGTATTATCTTGTTCGGCTGTACTCGTACAGTATTTTCCCTTTTCCATTCATCAGATAAAAGGATAACTTACTATCTTCCATGCTGACTACAGTGAACCCGGCTTCCGGATTACAGAACTTCGTACCCTCGACAGTCTTTACCTTACGGGAAAGTGAACCGGATGTATTTACCAGATAGTCAACCTTGCTGTCAGCAGGCTGGATGTGCTGGAAGTTATGAATATGACCACAAAAATACATATCGACACCATATCTGTCCAACAGAGGCTCCAAACGTTTACGCATATCGGCACGTTCACTTTCCTCTTTCGGCGTATCGGCATAGACAGGATGATGGCCGATTACGATCTTCCATTTCTCAGCAGAAGAGGCAAGCGTTTTTTCAATCCATTGAAGCTGCTCTTCCATATCCTGTCTGCCGGCATCGGGATATTTCTCCGTATCTTCACGGTATTTGTCAATCAGAGGCGAAGTATCTATAAATACCAACAAGGCTTTCTCATTTTCACCCGCCTCCACGACTTTTGAGTAATAACGGGAAGGGACGATCCAACGACGGCTTTTCTTGCCGTAATCCAATACCGCTTGCGTATTACCGCGATACTCATGGTTCCCGTTGACGGCAAACCACTCCAGCATCAGCTCAGGATGGCTGTAAACAAGCTCGTAGTTTGTCATCCACAACGGATCGTCGACGCTGGCTACTCCCTCGAAATGATGAGTATCCCCGGCCGCGACAATAAATTCGATGTCTATCTTTTCCGCCAGGTTTCCCATCAACTCGGCAATCGTCTTTTGTTCATAATAACCGTTCCGTCCCAAGTCGCTGACCAGATAAAAATTTTTGCTTTCTTCCGATACGGCCGGAACGTCGAATGCCTCCCCTGCTAAAGCAGGACCGGCAATATCCGTTTCCGAATTCGACGCATCTTTCTGCTTACCGGCAGAAGTGCAGCCCCCAAAAGCGGAGACTGCGAACAAAGCCGATAAGGTCTGTAAATAATTTCTTCTATTCATCATGTTCTTTTATTTTAAACCGAAAGCTCCGAATTGTGCTTTCACCGCCGGCGAATGGTAAATGACACCATTTACGAAAAGCCCGTTTGTCGAAAAGTAGGGAACCAAGTTGGCATCTGTTCCGCTATTAGCGCCTGCCAATACCGGAGAACCGGATTTGACATGGAAATCCCATCCTTCATCATATACATATTCGGTCAAAGCGACTTCGTTAACGGCAAAGTTTTCGAACAGCGGGTCCTTCAAATCATTTTCAGTAGCGATAATGCTATGCACATCCACTACTCCGGAGTTGTAATTCTTATGTTCGTAGTTATAACCGGCCCATGCATAGGCGACACCGCTTTCCTCTTCATATACAATATCACTTTTCTGGCTACCGGAAGCATAAAAATTATAATCGATCACAGACTGGTCGCTATAACCCTCTTCCGGGTCGTTCGGGTTCTTGAAGCTCGGAGTCATGGCACGGAACTTGCAATTTACCATCAAGTTGTTGAAAACATTCGCCAACACATTCTTTTCAGCATATACACAACCACCCTTCTCACCGTCGCGACGCCAACCGGCATTGACGATTGTATTATTGTAGGCCTGAACCTTAGCCTGGCCGCGCGTTTCGCTCTGGCCTGAACTGGACAGTTTCAATCCGTTAGTGTTCGGGCTGAACATGATATTACCGGCGACATCCACCGTACATCCGGCTTTTACATTGACAGCTTCCGCCCCGTCATATCCGTTGGCGGCAAACGTATTGCCAGCTATGATTGCCTGTCCGCCCATCAAATAAATACCGTCAGACCAGCCATTACGAAGAACAGAATTAGTGATGACATATTTCCCCTTGATATTGTTAGTCGTGATCTGCGGATAAGCGTCGTCACCGGCCGTATATACACCGTTGGCCGCAGCCGGAGAACCTTCCACCACCTGGCCACCCGTATATTCGATAACGGTATGGTCGATCAACATTTCCTCGCAACTGTTCGAAGCGACGATACCACCCCATAAGCCGGCAAACGTATTCTCTTTCGTGCGATTTTCCTCAGCTACGGAGAAAAGGACCGGATTTTCAGCTGTTCCCTTACAGTAAAGATTGCCGTCTACCGTAAATTCAACAGGGACATGGTTGGCTCCGACACCTTTGTCATCAAAGATAACCTGCACACCTTCCTCTATTGTCAGGGATTTACCGGCCGGTACTGTGATATGGCCTGATACCAATATGATGGAATTGGCTTTCCAAGTCCCCTCGACATCCCCCTCCACAGTCTCCGTATCTTCATTTCCACCCTGATTATTATCCGGATTAACAGGATCATCGTCACCACAAGCAGCCAAAGTCATGACCATCATGGCTGCACTCACTAATAATGCATTGAATTTCATAAAATAAATGCTTAATGTAAATATTAATATAATTGCTATGTTAAAGTTTATACCGGATGCCGAGCATAAATGACTGACCGTGCCATTCTTTCCGTTCGATCACATTCCCATTATGCCGGTCTGAATCCACACTCTCCGTACGCGGTCCTTTCTGAATGTAGCGCAAGAGCGGGATATCCAACAGGTTGGAGGCCTTGCCAAAGATACTGATGCCGTTCTTGAAACTTTTTTCTATCGAAGCATCCAGCTGGGCGTAGCCGTCCTCCCATATATCATCTTCATACCAGTTCGAAATGTCGCTCAGACGTTTTCCCGTATAGCTGGCAGACACCTGGCCCTCCCAGCCGTGCCTGGTCTCTTTGAAAAGCAGGGAGAGATTTGCCACATGGGCCGCCTGTCCGAACAGTGGACGGGACTGGCGCACCGACTTCACTTCCGATCCTTCCATGATACGCTTGTCTGTCGTGACCTTCGAATGTGTATAGGTATAGTTTGCCTTAATACCGAACCAGTTGAAGTATTTCATCACATCGACTTCCATCCCCAGATTCTTGGCGTCACCGAAGTTCATCGGTTTATAATAGGTATCCTGGCCTTCGTTCAACAACCCGTATTCGATCGGGTCCTGGATATTCTTATAGAACAGGCCGACCATAAACTGCTCGGAAGACTTTGGAAAAAATTCATAACGTAAATCGATATTGTCGGCAACCGTATGCTTCAAGTCCGGATTTCCCTTTTCCTTATAATCTTCATTAATGATGCTGTAAGGCACGATCTCGAAAAAGCTCGGACGATTGATGGCACGCGCATACGAGAAACGCAGGTTGGCATTTCGATGGATACCGTATTTGGCATGGAAACTCGGCAATACATCCGTATAGTCCTGGTTTCCTTCCGGATCAACATCACGGGGAAATTTCAGTACATATCCCTGATTCGTATGCTCGACACGCACCCCGGCGATCAATTCCCATTCCTTCAAGGTATACTTCACCATTCCATATCCGGCACCGATCTTTTCCGTTGCATCGTAATTCAGAGGGTCCCCTATGTTGCCATAAGGACGGGGGACGAATTGTATCTCGTCAAAATTAAACCAGTCCTTATTGATATATTGCGGATTCTTGGAACCGGTAGCCGAGTTGAACGTATATTCATTAAAGAAACTGTCACGCTTCTTATCCCGGTACATACCTCCGGCCGAGAAATCCAGGATCGCCCCGCCATCCAATTTCAACTTATATGCCAGATCGACATATCCGGCTTTGTCCTTATCCGAGTTATGTTCCCAACGACGTTTGGCCGCATCCGTAGTAGACACATGGGAACCCAACAGATATATTTCCGCATTATCGGGCGTTTCGCTGAATGCTTTGGACAAGACAGCCGACCAGTTCAACCGCAACGCTCCGCCAGACAGAAACAAATGTTCGCCTTTTAAGGTCGAATTGATGATATACTGGTGGTTCCAACGCATACGGACAGCCCGTTCCTTTTCATCTTCCCCCTCGCGCACTTCGGCTTCGCTCATATCCATATAACCGTTATACCAAGTCAGCTTATGGTTGTCGTTCAAGGAGTAATCCAGTTTGGCATGCACACCGATACGTGTCTGTTCCGATGAATAATTACGGTATTCTATCCCGTTATGGCTCGTTCCCGGTTGATAATAGAGCCGACTTTCCTTTCCCCGGCTGGTACTCAGAAAACTCCCCGCCAACATGACGCCCAATTTATCATCAAAAAAGCGGTCGCCATACGAAAGTCCGGCAGTCAGGTCCGGCAGCGGTTTCTTCCATTTCATCCGTAGGTTCGAAGTCGTAAAGTCTTCCATCGTCACTTTGTAATCTTCCGGTTTCCCCAACGCTTCGTAAGGAGATTTCTTTACGATACCGCCCCGGTTGAACGATTGGAAGTCACGACCGAAATACATCGCGTTATAACCGGTAGACAAGTTGGCCGTAAATTGGCGTTCGGAAGGAGCATCTTTCATGATCAGATTGACAGCGCCACCAATGCCGTCTCCCTCCATATTCGCCGTCAAGGATTTGGTCACCTCCAGACGGTCCAGCATCTCGGAGGGGAAGATATCAAGCGGCACAAAGCGGTTCTTATTATCGGGACTCGGAATCTTCACACCGTTCACCAACGTATAGTTATACCGTTTGTCCATACCCCGTAAAATGGCATACTGACCTTCTCCGCTACTGTTACGCTCGACCGTCACGCCGGACATACGCTGGATCACATTGGCAACCGTAATATCCGGTGACAGCTCGATCGCTTTCGCACTCATGACGTTGACCACATTCATCGCCTGCTTCTCAATCCCGCGGGCACCGGCTTCGGTACGTCCCGGATTGGCGGCTATGATCGTGACACCTTCCAGGTTCATGGCCGAAGGCTTCATGTTAAACAGTACATCCCGGCCGGACAGCGTGTTTACGTTCTGTTCCTGTGTCTCATAGCTGATATAACTGCAAACCAACGTGATGTTTTTTCCTTCCGGCACATCTTTCAGGACGAATGTCCCGTCCAGCCCGGCTGTCGTTCCCATCGCCGGATTTTCTTTCACATACACAGCAGCACCGATCAGTTCTTCGCCGGTCTGCGCATCCTTAACCCAACCTTTAACTGTCGCAGCGGTCAGATAAGCAGCCGGAGTCAAAGTCAAAAATAAAACGAGTAGTAATTGCTTCATTATTTGTTTTTCTTTTCCGCCGCAAAAGTAGAAGGTGCGGATAACAGCAACACTTCATTCTTTTTACAATTACGTTACAGGCAGAAAACAGAAGGAACAAAAAAGCTACATATTTAAACGATATCGACCGGTTAATCTACAAAAAGTCTTATATTTGCGAGTAAGAATTACACATAATAACGCATACTAATATGAAAACAAAGATTTCACTTTTACTTCTTGCCATTCTATGCAACTTCTCCGTATTTGCCCAGAGTGACTTCGACAAATATTTCGAAAAGAAAAGTCTCCGGGTGGATTTTGCCTTGAGCGGTAATCTAAAGTCACAATCGGCTGCTATCCAGGAGTTGCGTGAAGAACCGGTATGGGGAGGTCCGGTCAAGAACCTGATCGATAAGTTCAATTACGGAGGTTATTATATTAATGTCTATGACAAAGCTACGAATAAGCTGATTTACTCACGCGGCTTCAATACGTTGTTCGAAGAATGGCGCTCGACAGAACAGGCTAAGACAGAAACACAATCGTGGACAAACAGCGCTTCCGTTCCTTTCCCGAAAGTACCTATCTATGTCGAGATCACGGCACGCGACAAGGCCGACATGCAATTCCATCCGTTGCTGAAACAAGAGGTCGATCCCAAAAGTATCTTCATCGACCGGGGAAAACTGAAAGCCAATAAAGTGCATCAGATACAGAAAAGCGGCGATTCGACAGAAAAAGTGGACCTTGTTTTTATTGCTGAAGGATACACGGCGGATGAACAGGAGAAATTCGTAGCAGATGCAAACAGGTTTACAGAAGCCTTGTTCGCGACTCCTCCTTTCACGACACGTCGAAACGACTTCAACGTATGGGCTGTCTGCCTGGTATCGGAAGAATCGGGCACGGATGTTTCGGGTAAAGGTATCTTCAAGAACACTGCCCTCAATTCCGGTTATTATACATTCGGTGTAGACCGTTATCTGACAACACCGGATATGAAATCGATCCGCGATGCCGTCTGGAACGTTCCATGTGATGCAATATTCCTGCTGATAAACACAGATATGTACGGCGGTGGCGGCATGTACAACTTCTATGCCTGCGGGACAGCCGACAACCCACGGACACCTGTCGTCTTTACACATGAGTTCGGACATAGCTTCGCCGGCCTGGCAGACGAATATTTTTCTTCGGAAGTCGCCTACCAGGATTTCTATAACCTGAAATACGAACCGTGGGAACCGAATATCACAACTTTAGTCGATTTCGGCAGCAAATGGAAAGACTTATTGCCCGCAGACACTCCTATTCCTACCCCACTCGATGCCGGACATAAGGACAAAGCCGGCGTGTTCGAAGGAGGCGGTTACCTGTCGAAAGGCATTTATCGCCCGATGGATCACTGTATGATGCGCGACTACGCCCCATTCTGCCCGGCTTGCTCACGAGCCATTCTTCAGATGGTCGATTTCTTGACAGACAAGTAATAAAATCTATAGGCGCCCAGCAAACCGTAACCCATAGCTTTACAGAGGCTAAAGCTATGGGTTACGGATGCCAAAGCATAGCTTTATGGTGGTCTTTTCTCGTGTCGAATGTCTTTTCGAACGGGAGTGTTGAAAAACGCCATGATTGATTATCTGTCATCTTTCACCGAGGAGACGAAGTGTCTGCTACGGGAAAATTCATTATAAGATATAATTATTTTAACCGTACCGCTTCCCCATATTTGCTAATATCGATCAATTTATAAGTATCGACCTTGATTTTACCGCGAATGAGTTCGGGAATATTGAAAGAGAAGAGAGAACGTTCATAATAGTCCATCTCTTTCTGAGGCAACAGGAAAGGTTTGCCGGGAACACCATTTGCACCCAGATAACAAATGTAAGGCCGTGTATACAGCCCGTCATTCCGACGGCTACTGAAAACGAACCACCGGCTGTTGCTGCTCCAGGAATGATAGCTTTCGACATCGTTGCTGTTCACTTGGAGAAGGGAATCTGTTTTACCTGTCAACATGTCCAATAGTCGCAAATCCGCATCCTTGTGCCAGATCGAGAAGTTGCCATAGTCCGAAACCGTGTACATCAGAAAACGGCCATCGGGAGATACTCTCGGCAGCTTCGCGCTCCGTCCTTCCTCATTAGCGTTGTAAAGCGTATCTATCGTCTGGCCGAAACTCCGTTTTTCCGGATCGAAAGCTATGCTTTGCAGGTTGTAACGGATTTCCCGATATGACTCAGGCATCCGGCACGCCGGTGCAGAACAGAAATACAACCGTCTGCCATCCGGAGAGAATGCCGGAAAAGTCTCCATATTCTCCTCCGAAGATAAATGGGGAGCTGTTACGATTTCATGTTTCTCCACATCATAGACCACGACATCCGATCGATTGTCGAACACTTCCACCCGGTTCGCATCCGAAAGGTGAAAATCCTGTTTCGTATCATTCGTCGAGAATGCAACATATCGCCCGGACGGATGCCAGGCGGGATAGACCAAAGCGGAAATAGTCCGTTCGGTCTTCGTATCCAGCTTCTCGATATCACCATCCGTCAGTATGTAGGTCCCGGCATGTAGCGCACGTTGGTGGAAAAGCATCCGATCCGGATTCTGCATACAGAAGGAATGGCAGTTCATACAATTATTATTCGTCTGCTTATTGTCGAGAAAGGTTTCTTCCGTAAAATCCTCCAGGCAACGCTGGTAAATCCCCATCCTGTTCCCCATCCGGTAGCCTGGTGCGATACGGCGATAGACCAAATAGGGATCGATTTTATCTTTGATTACTTGAATGGAAAAAGGAGGATATCGAAACCATCTGTTATCTTTGCATATATAGATCCCGACCGTAAGGTTCCCTCCAACCGATGCGTCCAACAGCCGACGCCACTTCTTCTCCGGGATTTGGAAAGAACCGTTATCCGAATCCACCCGTATTTGCTGATCTTTGCCGGAGAATAGGGCGATTGCTTCGCAAGGTTCTTTCAGTTTGAAGTTCAGCGGAGCGATATTACAAGGGACCGCGACCCCTTTATAATCGGGAAAGATTTCTATTTCACCTTCCGTTTCCTCCGCATCGGGCAATCCACCATTGCAAGAGAAAAAGAAAACCGTACAAAGCCACAACAGAGAATATAAATACTTCATAGACTATCCATTCAAATTCTTACAATAATAATAAAACCAAAAAGTGTCTCCATATTGCCGGTAAAGCCAAGAAAGTCCGTCACTACTATTCTTGATCTTCAGAATATCTTTCTGGAATTGTTTATAGCGTTGCACTATCTCAGGCCGGATGGAAACCCAGTCAAGGACAGAAAGGTCCTCAGTCGCCAAAACCAATGCCGCCTCCTGAAAATGAACAGGAAGGGACTGTCCCGGCAAAAATCTACTGGCATGGGACAGGAATATCTTGAACTTCTCCATTTCCTTCGCCAGCAGATAGGAACAACCTAAATATTCCCATGCAACCCGGTTTACGCCTGGTTCCGAAAGATGTCCAACCCAAAGGTTGTCGATGCCGGTCAGGCAAAGCAAATTGTCCGGCTGGAAGGCCGGTATTGTCTTCGTGGCAAGTTCTCCATCCTGCCCGATCCTTTCGGGATGACGAACATAGCCGGTATATTTTTCCGCCCAACGCCGATAGCCAGGCAACCGGCCGAGTATACCCAGATACTTATCCGCCAAAGCAAAATCTCTCCGTATCAAGCTAATCTTGACCAACCGTTGAAGCAAGCGGGGACTTCCTCCTCGCTTGGCAAGTGTCAATCCTTCCATCGCATATCCTTCCGAAAGGCTGATATCCCCGATCATATAATGGATATCACTCAACAGGCAACTCATATAATAAGTCCGGTCCCAAGAAGCCAGAAGGCTTTGCGGTCCTTTCTGGTCATAACGGAACAACCGGTCGCCCAAAAGGCCTTTTTGAGCCAATGCCATATTCAAATAGTTTAGGCTGACATAATCCGTCTCCTCCTTCTCCGGATGTTCACGGATAATCGTGTCCCAGTCATTCCTTTGCTCCCAAACGGACAACTCGTTCATCCGGTTGTTCCGGACTTCATACGGTCCGGGCAGACAAAATGCGGAAAAGCAAAACAGGACGACCAACAAGCTTCCCGCAACAAATACTTTCACCGAACGCTTTCCTTTGGGAAGAACCTTCATCGTATAAGCCGTTGCAAACAGAATCAGAAGCAAGACGACAAAACGGATCCAGATAAAATAGACATAAGAATCCGGCTGCAACTGGGACTCCTGATACCTTTCCGAATAAATCCCGTCTGTCAACGGAATACCGATAGCCAAACGAATACCGATATAAGCCAACAACACCCCAGCCAAAAACACAACAAGCGAACCAGACCATTTCTTCCTTCGGCACAAAAGACTCATGCAAACCACGACCAGACCGTAAAGTGCCGCCAACTGGCCAGTCAAACCATAGACGAGAAACACACTCACCACACCATAAAACAACTGCACCTTCATTCTCCGTATACGGATAAAAACATAAGAGAATAGCAGAAGCAGGATCAGCCCGACCGTCCCGTCCAACACGTAAAAAGAGCTCGTATGGGCCTTCAGCAATCCTAAAACAGGAAACAGGGCAAGCAACAAATTATATCCGCGCGGTGCGATTTCCTGCAAAAGCAGATAACACAAGAAACCGGCCACACACAAGAAAATACTGTTAACACACAAGACAAACAGGGAAGCAGTATAATATTGAACCAAAGCCTGCCCGACCACCGTACAAAAGCCACCGGGGACAGACAGCATATCCCGGATAACCACCCATTCGGGAATAAACAACTGCACCTCTTCCTGCCGTTGGAACGTGGAAGTCCCGAACGACCAAAAGAAAAACCAAAGTCCGATAAATACGAACAGCCAAAATACAAGCGTCCTCCCAGTCATAATCTCATCGTTTTCGTTAAAAGGAAATGAAACAAAAGAAGAGAGGAAGTCGCCTTTTGACGACTGTTCCTCTCTCCCCCGGTCTAAAGAGTAAAATTATACTTTATAGTCTTTCACATTCTACTTACTGCCGTAACCCGGGTTCTGTTCCAGCAGGTTATTAGCACCGATCAGACTGTAATGGATCGGGAAACGATTCAGGTTCGGATTGTTCGTCGCCTTATGATCCCACCAGTCTTCCGTCACATAGGCATCCCAACGGATCAAGTCCGTACGGCGGCGTCCTTCGGCCAAGAATTCCAATTGCCACTCGTCCAGCATACGGTATTTGTCCAGATTAGCAGCCGTTACAGGATCGGGATCGACTCCGTCTTCGAAATAACGCTTGCGGACTGTATTGATCAGATCGGCAGCCCCCTGTTTGTCACCGGCACGCATCTTGCATTCAGCTAGCATATAATAGATCTCGGCCAGACGGATCACCGGTACGTCCGGATCGCCTTTCCGCTTGAACTCTTCCTGAGTCGGACGCGGACTGCGTTTCGTCACACGTACCCCGGAGTTTTCTTCTGCCGTCGCAACCGTCGAAGGTAACGAAGCCACATCCGGATAAAGCGGATCTTTTCCGACCTTGGCAAAATGAGCGATCTGGTCGACAACCGTGATCACCTCTCCGGCATACTCGCGCGTACCTGTGCAGACCCATTCCGGATTCAACGGATTCACCAATTCGCCAACGATAAACATACCGCGATATTTGCCATTGCCTTCATATACATAAGGTTGCTTACGGATATCCTTATCATTGAACTTCGCGTACGCTCCACCCAGCTTATATGGATAACGCTTACCCGTAGGATCGAGACTCGGCACCAGTCCGAGGGCATTGTCCGAACCGGAACCTTCCAGTCCACCCAGGTAGTTCTTATAGTTGTAAGGAACCATCATACCCCAATACATGGCATCCGTCTCGGTCTTTGCATTCTGACTGGGTACGGACCAGATCAGCTCAGGACAACGTTCGTTGTCAAATCCGAATATGTTCGTCCAATCCGTTTCCAATGCATACTGTCCGTACTTACCGTCGATAATGTCCTGACAGATCTGGGCGGCTTCGGTAAACATCTCCTTGCCGATATAAGACTTGGCATTGAAATACAAACGAGCCTGCAAGGCTGCACCGGCTGCACGATGGATCGAACCGGTTTCCATCCCTCCCAGTTCTTCTTTGATCGGAAGATTCGGAACGGCTATTTTCAATAAGGAATCGATGAAGTTAAATGTCTCGACATCCGTCGAACGTCCTTTCACTTCGCTCTGTGTCGTCGTGTACAAAGGCACCCCTCCGAAGAAGTCCAAACCGTCCAAATAGAAAGAAGCAGCCAACGTACGTTGCTGGTTCAACATGGATTCGCGCGTACCCTCTTCAAAGCCCAATGCATCGAAATCGACATTTTCCAAATCTTCCAATGCATCCCAAGCCAAAGCGACTCCCATCGCAAAGTTGGTCCAGCCCGTCTCGACACGCGTCATGTCTTCCGTATACTCATGATGATGGAATTTCTGATAGACGGCCCCGTCATACCAGTCGCTACCACGCGTAGGCAGACAGAACTCATCCGTCCCCAGTTCCTGCAACAACCAACGCGGACTGTCGTGGGCAATGTACCAGCGCCAGTGAGTAAACGGACGGTTGAAACGTTGCCATACGGCATCTTGTGAGCTATAAAAAGTCTCCGGGACCACCTGCGAATAAAAATCAGGTTCGACACTACAGGAAGTAGTGCATAGCAGGCAGATCACTCCGGATAAAAACAATTGGAATATATTTTTCTTTTTCATCTTACAATCTTGTATTAGAAGTTAAACTGCATACCTAATGTCCAAGTACGGACGACCGGATAGAAATCGCTCCAGAACTTTTCCGTTCCTTTATCCCAGCCCGTGATATCCACCTCCGGGTTCATGCCGCTATAGCCGGTGATCGTGCAAACGTTACCCACCGTACCGTAAATACGAATCCGGTCGATCAGGTTGTTCGTGTACTTCTTCATCGGAAGCGTATAACCCAGCGTGATCGCATCGATTTTCAGGAATGTACCGTCTTCCAGGAAATAGTCGCAAATCTGCTTTTCGCCCTTGATGTGGTTGAACTTGCCGTAAGCGTCTTTCAAAACATTCAGGTTGCCCTGTCCCTGGATGCCGTAATACATATTGATCGTATTATACACGTCGAAATCGATCCAGCTACGCAGGTTGATGCCTAAATCGAAGTTCTTATAAGTCAAGGTATGGCTCCACCCGATAATCAGTTTCGGAGTATAGTTGCCTATATACTGTTTGTCGTTCTCCGTTTTCTGTGCAGCCGGGATCACCTCGCCGTCCTTGTTATACAGCAAGAAACTGCCCTCGTCATCGAACCCTGCGAACTTCCACATATAGAAAGAACCGATTGTCGAACCGGCTTCCATACGGGCTGCATCGCCCGGAGTTCCCGGAGCCACGAAACCATTACCGTTATGATAGGAGTTGTCACCCTCCAACGTCAGGATCTTTCCGGTATTATGGCTCAGGTTCATGCTGGAAGACCAAGTGAAGTCTTTTGTACGAATAATGTCGCCACCGACTTCGAACTCCCAACCTTTACTTTCCATACTACCGATATTCTGCATCTGGCTGCCCTGCGTATAAGGTGGTTGCGGGACCTTCACACTGAACAGAAGGTTATCCACCTCACGCCGATAGTAGTCGAACTTGCCATACAAGCGTCCTTCAAAGAAAGAGTAATCGACACCCAAGTTCCACTCCTTCTTTTCTTCCCATCCCAAATTAGGATTGACATTTTGCGATTTACCGTATGAGTACGCCCATGTTCCGTTCGGCATCATCCAGTTCGTGTCCGAGCCTAACATATTGGCCATATAAGTCGCACTAAAGTCATTATTACCGGTCACACCGTAACCGAAACGGATCTTCAAGTCGTCCAGCCAGTCAAAGTCTTTCATGAACTCTTCGTTCGAGATACGCCATCCTGCCGTTGCAGACCAGAAGTTCGCCCAACGGTTGTCGGCCGCAAACTTGGAAGAGCCCTCATGCCGGATAGATGCGGAAAGCATATATTTATCCTGGTAGGAATAATTGGCACGGGCAAAGAAAGAGACCAGACGTTCCGTAACCGATTTGCCGGAGCTCATGCCGGCCTTGCCATCCGTCAGGTAGCTGCCTTGGCCTATATCCCAGTACTTGATGCCATCGACCGAGAAATTATAGTTATCCATACCGAAGTTTTCTCCGTTGACTTCAAAATAAGAATAACCGGCCGTTGCATTCAGATTATGTCCTCCTTTAAAGTCTTTTACATAGGAGAAATATCCTTCTGAAGTCAGGTTTTCCGTCTTGCTGAAAGCCAGGTGGGCATGCCCCTTACGCGAATTGTCAATCTCGCTTCGGTGTGTGCTGGGCCAATATTGGTGCAATTCCCATTGACGGTTTTCATACCCGACAACCTGCTGGTAATTCAAACCCGGAATAGGCTTGATATTCAACTTCAGGTTTACTTCCGGCTTGAACCATTTATCCAATCCGTAGTAATCTTCCAGCATGGCATCCGCAACGACGTTATAGTCCAACGATTCGTTGATCCACACGTTATAGCCTGTTTCGCTATCCGGATCGTACGGCGAGCGGGTAGGGTTGTTACGCATGGCTTGCTGAAAATTCGGATAATGGTTGTTACGGGCAGCCTGGCGATAATCCACGGCCGGACGGACTTCCAGCCAATCATCGAACAACTTGAAAGATGCGTTCACACGTCCGCCATAATCCTGACGTTCGTCCTGCAACGCGATACCCTGGTTCTTTTCATAGAAGAAAGAAGTATAAACCTGTGCCTTTTCCGTACCCATTTCCAATGCAAGATGGTGTTTTTGGGAGAAGTTGCCCTTATTAATCAACTCATCCCACCAGTTTGTATCGGAACCGTAATCCGTACCGATATTATGTTCGGCATATTCACGGCCGGACAACATTTCGGGAGCATTGTAGTTTTGTTTTTTCGTAAACTCGTTGCTGTACGTGAGTCTCACTTTCCCGTTCGTATCCGAGCCGCTCTTGGTCGTAATCAGGATCACACCGGCGGCTGCACGTGTTCCGTAGATAGCACCGGCAGAAGCATCTTTCAACACATCGATAGACTTGATATCATCCTGCGTCAACGAACGGATATCGCCACCAGGAAAACCATCGATCACGATAAGAGGAGCTTTTCCTGAATTGATGGAAGTCATACCGCGAAGCTGGAATGTCGTACCGGAATTGGCACTTCCCAAGTTGTTCATCACCAAACCGCCGATCTTGCCTTGCAAGGACGCCGAGATATCCGCCCCGCTCACACCGACCATCAGGTCATCGGCCTTCAACGAGGTGATGGCGCTGGTCACCTGCTTCTTGTCCAAAGAACCATAGCCGATCACCACAACTTCTTCCAATGCTTTGGCATCTTCAACCAGCTTCACATGGATGGTTGCCTGGTTGCTGACCTTCACTTCCTGAGTTGTATAACCGATAAAGGAAATCACTAAAGTCGAGTTGTTGGGAACATTCTGCAAAACGACCTTTCCGTCCATATCCGAGATATTTCCGTTCGTAGTTCCTTTCACAACAACATTAGCTCCCGCTACCGGTCCCATTTCATCCTGAACCATAATCGTCACGGTCTTTCCTACTTGATCCGGCACTACATTCTCTATCCGATCCGAGGTTAACAATTCAACATTCTCACCAGCCGCAAATACTCCTGTCGTCAGACAAAAGAGCAGTCCGCAAGTGACTTTCGATACTCGAGATATTGAACCTTTCCTTCTTAGAGGATGGCCACAATTCTGTTTTTGTTGCATTTTCTGTATTATTATAAAAAGGTTAATAATAAATCGATCTAAGCCTGAGGCTTATCACACTCTAAACAAGACTTAAAGTCTTTCTGTCAGTTTTCTCTATTCCTATCTCATAGGCCTATATATTTAAGTTGTCCATATAAACTATTTTTAATTAATACAGGCAGTTAAAATGACTATAGTCTTAATAGAACTACGGTATTTGTTTTCGGATTTTATGATATGGTTTGAATATTAACAGAAGCGGATATAGGTCTTACTTTTCATCCCCTCAAACGAAGTTTTCCAAACAAATAAGTATATCTGCAGTAGTACATTATAAGCAGTTTGAGAACTTTCCAATGTCTCTTCCTTTGAAACTTTTTGGAAATCAATCTTTTTATTTGGATATTTTTGTTTAATTTTACGCCCAACTGAATGGTATTGTTAAAACATATCCGAGGTAAGAGTTTGGTAATGTGTTTTTAATGAATTTTCAATCACAATACACGGTAGGTTTGTAAAAATACCGTAGTTCTATTAAGACTGTAGTTCTTTTCTTTCCAACAAGAAGTTTCTCCGATTGATTTTTTATAAAGGGATGAAAAGGCTTTTCTGTACTTCTGCCAGCACAAGTATTCTGATAAATCAAAATAACACCCCGTCTCTATCTTACCGGACATTTTATTACCGATCAAACAATTAGGCTGACACTTCAATATAGCAAGTCCGCCCTTACAGACTCTCCCGCAAGGCAAATCAAGCTACATTTGCATGTATTCCCTGCTCCATAGGCATATGTTCCAGGTTTCATAAGCATGTATTCGAGCATACATAGGCACATACGGATAGAAAGATAAGGACCTTTTACGACAAAAGTGCCGACCTTCATGCAAGAAAGTCGGCACTTTTATAAGATCCGGTCCCCTATTTTGAGAAAAAACATTGCCGGAAACGTTCTATTTTGTCTGGAAGCATCCGTCGGACGGACGGTTCCGGATAATCATTTTGCCTGCTATCCTCGACTATTTCTATCACGGCCGGCAGACATAAGCTGATCGGCATCCTTTCAGCAGACAAAAAGATTCATATGACTCCATTCCGGTGGCAGAACGGAAATCCTTATCTCCGCGAGAATACGATAAACACAGCCGTCCGATCCTTATCCCGGCTACAGCCAATAGAAACCGGAGCCTGTTTGACGTTTTGTCATTTTGACAAAGATCATTCCATCGGAACTTCCATCAAAAGTACGGTCGCATGTTTCAATACCTCTATGGCAATGCTGTCGGTGTCCCAGAAACCGGCGCCGTCACGTTTGGAAAGGACTGTGTTGGCAACCTCCACTTCGCCTTCGATCACGAACAGGTAAACGCCGTTCTTCTTGCCATGCAGTTTGTATTCCTTCACCAGTCCCGCATCCAACGTACCCATCGAGAACCAGGCATCCTGGTTGATGGAAGCCGGGGCGGAGCCGTCCGGCGCAATCATCACTCCCAACTCATTCTTCTTCAGAACGGGGCGGATATCATAGCTTTTATAATGAGGTGCTGTATTCTCCTCGCGCGGGAACACCCAGATCTGGAGGAAATCCAGCTGCTCTTCACCGCTATCATTGAACTCGCTATGGAAAATCCCCGTACCTGCACTCATCACCTGGATATCGCCCGGAGTAATCACTTCGCTGTTCCGGATACTGTCGCCGTGACGCAAATATCCTTTCAACGGAATAGAGATGACTTCCATATTCTTGTGTGGATGTGTATCGAAGCCCTCTCCCGGAGCGACAGAGTCGTCATTCAGGACCCGAAGCATGCCAAAATGTACTCGCTTCGGGTTGTAGTAATTGGCAAAACTAAAAGTGTGATGGGTCTTCAGCCATCCATGATTTGCATACCCGCGAGTATTGGCTTTATCCACTACTGTTTTCATAAATAATCCTCCTTTGTTAATTTCATCTATATAACACTCCGGATTATGGAAAAGTTGCTGATACGGGCTGGCACCGATGTCCGGATATTCTTGGCTTCCCCATACACGAAAGAGAGAAAATAGGCAAAAACATAATTTTCTTTAGTCTCGACAATACATGATACAAGAGAATTGAGTACTTTTGTACCCTAATAAAATCATCCCGTAAATATAAACACTATGGCAGTTTACTTAAACGATGTATCAAGAACATTCGGCGAATACTTGCTTATTCCAGGTTTAACAACCAAACAATGTGTGCCAACCAACGTTTCGCTGAAAACTCCGCTTGTGAAACACAAAGTGGGCGAAAAGCCTGCGATCGAACTAAACATTCCTTTTGTTTCAGCGATCATGCAATCCGTGTCCGGTCCCAAGTTGGCCATCGAACTGGCCCGCAACGGAGGACTGTCTTTCATCTTCGGTTCACAACCTATCGACAGCCAAGCTGAAATGGTCCGGAAAGTAAAGAAGTTCAAAGCCGGTTTTGTAATCAGCGACTCCAATCTGACGCCTGAAAATACGTTGGCAGATGTAATCGCTCTAGTACAGCGCACCGAACACTCTACGATCGGTGTGACGGACGACGGTACTCCTAACGGTAAATTGCTGGGTATGGTGACCAGTCGCGACTATCGTGCCGAAAAGGATTCTCCCGACAAGAAGGTGAAAGAATTCATGACTCCGTTCTCCAAACTGATCGTCGGCGAACTGGGCATGACATTGAGTGAAGCCAACCAGATCATCTGGGATCACAAACTGAACACGTTGCCGATCATCGACAAGGAACAGAACTTGCAATATTTCGTCTTCCGCAAAGACTACGACAGCCACCGCGACAATCCGAAAGAGTTGTCCGGCAGCGATAAGAAACTGCTCGTAGGCGCGGGGATCAACACACGCGACTATATGGAACGTGTTCCTGCGCTGGTTGAAGCGGGTGTCGATGTATTGTGTATCGACTCGTCC
>ERZ780214.187-NODE-187-length-33099-cov-57.5457_pt1 | contig 33099 bp, 26 predicted proteins | sample MGYA00510976_ERZ780214 | MGnify/ENA primary metagenome ERZ780214 (study PRJEB29588, sample SAMEA2154920) | human gut metagenome | biome: human gut; feature: human-associated habitat; material: faeces | place: Denmark | collected 2008/2010 ... | reverse complement strand
GTTTACGTTCCAACCTCTCTTATTCTCCTTTGGCTGCTTTAGAGCTTTATGTTAACAAATCATAAACTTAGTTTGATATTATCTACATTTGCTGCAATTTTATTGAAATCGCAGAAGAAATCAAGTGTTTGGTTTGTCTCTTGAAGTTGAGACATAAATTTGTTAAAGTCATTCATGTTATATCATTGATTTACAGCCATTGCGACAATTTGGGTATTCTCATTTGCTGCAAGTTGGAAAAAGTTTGGCTGATTGTTACTCTTAGTATCTTGATAATTGTGAACAAGTATTTCTGTCAACTTTCCTCGCTTTTCGGGATTTGAGTTGATACTTCTTGAAGCCCAAACTCGTTCTATCTGATATGCCCCATACAACACATCAAAGAAATTGTCTTCTTCATTCTTGCCCTTACAATCCGAGTTACTGAGCATGAAGCGGAAACCTGCTTCATGAATACGGTCACAATACTCCTTCAGACGAATCTGAGCGTCATCATTGAAGGCTTCTTTTGAATAATCATTGAAACTTGATGTATCACTTAATGGACGATATGGAGGATCAAAGTAGAAAAGAGTATCGCCATGTGCATGTTCAAATGTTGCCTCAAAGTCACTATTTAGAATCTCTACACGCTGCAATAATTCACTATCTTTTCTGATAGTTTCAGGATCGCATATCGTTGGATTTGAGTACTTTCCGAAAGGAACATTAAAAAATCCCTTCTTGTTAACTCTATAAAGACCATTAAAACAAGTTCTATTCAAGAAAAAGAACTTTGTAGAATTCTCGATAGGGTCAAGATTCTTTTCGTTGTATCGTTCACGAGCAGCCATGAAGAAGTCTTTTCTTCTATCTTCTGTTTCAATAGCCAAATACGCATTCTCTATATCCCTCAATGACTCTATCAACTGTTCAGGAGTATCTCTGACAGTTCGATAGCATGTTGCCAAATCTGGATTTATGTCATTAATAATAGCGTGTTGGATATTAGGATAACGCTGAAGCATATAGAAGAGCATTGCTCCACCACCCACAAAGGGCTCTATGTACGTTACATTCTCCCAATTACCAAAGTCAGCTGGAAGTTGTGCATCCAGTTGTTCAATGAGCTGACTCTTTCCGCCAACCCACTTGATAAAAGGTTTTGCTTTTGCCATAATATGCTAATTTTATTTTTCAGTTGAGTTCAACAAGTCTTTTACATCAACATCAAGGAGTTTTGCAATCTTGTCAAGCGTATTCATGTCTGGCTGAATACTATTGCTGCACCATTTACTAACAGTGCACGCTGATTTGCCAACTTGCTCAGCTAACCATTTGTTAGTTTTCTCTTGCTCGGCAAGAACTGCTTTTATTCTATTTAACTTAGCCATAACATCTAAACAAATTAAAGTTTGGCGCAAAGTTAATAAATTTCAGTAAGATTGAAGATTCTCATGCATGAAAAGTTGAACGAATAATTAAATTTTCACAGAAAACACTAAAAAATGCCACTTGAGAAGTCCATTTTTGGCACATTATTTTCTAACTAAAGCTATTTTTACCTAATTCTTTAAGCGACAAGGAGGCTTTTCTTGCGTTAATTTGCACCTTTTGGTACACACAATAAAATGATAGAAAATGACAAAATCCGTTTTTCCCGTGTTAATTTTTGTTTTCTCATGCTTTCATTTTGGGGTTTCTTGATTTTATTGTTCCTAATTTGTTTCTTTCGTCATTTTATCATTCCAATCAGTATTGATTATCTGTGCGTTACGAGCAATCGGCAAGATTTCAAGAAGAAGATCATGAAGCCTTGAAAGAATTCAAAGAAATAGCAGCAAGCTATTATCCCGACTTTGCCACAAGAGCTTATCCCAAGGGACACTTCGATGAGACCTGTATGGATGTAGTTCCCTTGTCATTCCATATCTTCACACTATCCTCATCCTTCGAGGATGCCATTCGCCTTGCCATTTCTCATGGTGGCGACAGCGATACCTTCGGAGTCATCATCGGCTCTATTGCCGAAGCTCGATTTGGTTTTCCTAAAGAAAAGGAAGACAAGACTATCAGTTATCTGCTGGATAATATGAAAGATGTATTGAAAATAATTGCTTGCGCATGAGTGTGTTTTTTGCGGGAAAATGTATCAAAGTATCATTATTTAGCACGATATTCTTGTAAACATCTGATACACTGTACAATACAAGAATGATACTTTTTCGTTTATTTTACAAGAAGTATCATAAAAGTATCATAAATCGCAAGAAACATCATTAAATTCGGCTTTGAGTCGATTTAAAAGACTAAAAAAGAAGTGTCTTCTATTCCTGTTTGACTCAACTTTCGCAAATAGGGAAGTTAAAGAATTTAAAGAAGTTAGAGAAGTTAAAGCCATATGCTTTACAGATAGATCTTCAACCAAAAAGGCTGTTGGCTATAACTTCTAACGACCGAAGGGAGTGATAACTTCTTTAACTTCTATAACTTCTGAACTTACGAAAGTTCAACAGTTTTATAAAAAACTTTAGCACCAACTCTTCCTGTATGTAAAGAATGCCAATACAAACTATGAATAAGAAGAAAGATTGACAAGCTGGATTAGGAATAAAATCACATAAGCCGTTCTGTAAGAGACCATCATGTGGTCTGTCTTGCCCGTCAAGTGGGCACTCAGTGAACAAGCGACGGGCATCGACTGAACAAGCGATGGGCATCAACCGACCAAGCGACGGGCATCGATTGCCCGTGCGGTGTTCACAGAGTGCCCAAAAGTCGGAAGATTTTTGGGCACTCCTTGCAGATCGGCGGCTTTGCTTTTATGCATAAGCCTCATGACGATTTTGTGATACTTAGATGACGTTTTTATGATACTTCTATCAGATTAATGATACTTCTATGATACTTCTTGTAAGATATTTCAAAATGTATCATTCTTCTATCTTATTATATGTCAGTTATTTATCTTTACGTTCAGCCAAAAAAATGATACTTTGACACTTTTTCATAAAAAACTTTTTACGTATGAGCACATGCTCAACGGTAAATCTAAAAGTATCTGGGGACATCAGTTCTTAGGTTGATGATGCTGTGGACTCATTTCTTATCCGCATCAATGAGGGCAAGCAGATGCTCTACTGCCACTTCTTGCGGGATATTCTTCTCTATGCAAACCTGCTTGCGGTATAGGCTTACCTTGTTGGGACCGGCACCTACATAGCCATAGTCGGCATCTGCCATTTCACCAGGACCATTCACGATACAGCCCATGATACCAATCTTCAAGCCCTTCAGATGCTTGGTGGCTTCCTTGATCTGGGCAATGGTTTCGCGCAGGTCGTAGAGCGTACGGCCACAACCCGGACAACTGATATACTCGGTCTTGCTGGTACGCAGACGGGCAGCCTGGAGAATACCGAAAGCAGTCTCATCAATGGTCTGGGCAGGGATGTCGCCATTGTTCATCAGCCAGATGCCGTCGGTCAGACCGTCTATCATCAAGGCTCCCATGTCGGCTGCGGCTTCCAACTGGAAGTCGCTCTTCTCCTCCTTGCTGTGCTGATACATCTCTGCGAAGATGACAGGGTTCTTCAAGCCGGCATTCATCATCTCGTGTACCAGGGCACGCTGGTCGCCAAGTCGGTTCTGGTGATTGCTCACGCAGATGACTACCACCTCCGGATGATTCTTCAAGCAAGCGATGTATTCTTCGGCTGGAGTACCAAACTGCAAGGTGAGGAACTTGATGTCAGCCCTGATGCTGGCGATGAGCGGCATAGCCATGGCGGGGAAGATAGGATAGAGCTTGGCACCCGTGGTCTCTGGTTTGCTGTTCAGGGTCTCGTAGACATTATAATCTACGATGTAGCTCTGGCCAGGCACAAACTGCTGAGGCTTCTTTCCACCTATATATATATAGTCGGGTTTGGCATCCTCATTGTCGCAAATCGTGCTCTCGCCATTGATACGGTTGCTGATGACTACGGGAACCTGATTTCCGCCAATATTGCCTACAGCCTGAGTCTCTCTGCGTACAGGACGGAGCCAGTCGAACTGAGGACAAGCCTCGCCAGGAATCAGCAGCTGCCCCTGCTTCTTTCCGATATAATCCACCAGATGGCGGGCTACAGGAATCTCTGCGGCAGGTTCCTCGCTCAGACTTACACGCACGGTATCGCCGATACCATCGGCAAGCAAGGCACCGATACCCACAGCACTCTTGATTCTTCCGTCCTCGCCTTCACCAGCCTCAGTAACGCCCAAATGCAGCGGATAGTTCATGCCTTCCTTCTCCATCTCGCTGACCAAGAGGCGCATAGAGCGAACCATTACCACGGTATTGGACGACTTGATGCTGATGACCACATCGTGGAAATTCTCTTTCTTGCAGATGCGGAGGAACTCCATACAGCTCTCTACGATGCCTTCGGGAGTATCGCCATAGCGGTTGCGGATGCGGTCGGACAGCGAGCCATGGTTCACGCCGATGCGGATGGCAGTATGATTCTCCTTGCAGATATTGAGGAATGGAACGAATCGGTCTTCTATCTTCTGCAGTTCGTGAGCATATTCCTCGTCGGTATATTCTTGCTTGATGAACTTGCGGGCAGGATCAACATAGTTGCCAGGATTGACACGAACCTTCTCGCAGTAGAGAGCAGCAACGTCGGCAACGTTAGGATTGAAGTGAACATCAGCTACAAGCGGTGTCAGATAGCCGTCGGCACGAATGCCGGCATTGATGTTCTTCATGTTCTCTGCCTCCCGTGAACCTTGTGTGGTAAAGCGTACCAACTCGCCACCAGCCTTGATGATTTCCTCAGCCTGACGTATGCAAGCCTCGGTATCATTGGTATTAGTGGTGGTCATCGACTGGATGCGCACGGGATTGTCGCCGCCTAAGTCGAGTGATCCGATATGAGCCACAGAAGAGGCACGGCGAGTGTAATTGAATAAGTCTATCATGTTAGTTGCACTTGTACTCAAACTTCACTTCCGCCAAGTCTTTGTTGGCTTTCTCAATCTTGGCACCAAGGCCAGCTTTCCATGCTTCTACCTTCTGAGCCACTTCCTCATCGCAGAGAGCAATCATCTCGGCAGCAAGGATGGCTGCATTTTGAGCAGCATTGACTCCGACAGTAGCTACAGGGATTCCAGGAGGCATCTGGATAATACTGAGCATGGCATCAAGACCATCGAGCATACCCTTGATAGGCACACCGATGACAGGAAGTGGAGTAGATGCGGCAATAACTCCAGGCAGGGCTGCAGCCATGCCGGCAGCTGCGATGATGACCTTCACACCACGAGCCTTGGCTCCCTTGGCAAATGATTCTACTGCATCGGGGGTGCGATGTGCTGAGAGGGCATTTACCTCGAAAGGAATCTGGTTGTCGTTCAACCAGTTACATGCTTTTTCCATAACAGGCAGGTCGCTTGTACTGCCCATGATAATGCTAACTAATGGTTTCATTGTTTTCTTATATTTATAATTTTACTGAATTTGTTTTCTATTATTCCTGCTGACAGTTTTTTCCCTCAGATGACGAGGAAGGCGCAGACGAGTCCGATGAAAAATCCTGTTACAACCTGCGACAGGCTGTGTTGGCGCAGTATCATTCGTGCTGTACCTACCATGCCTGCCAGGATGAGTACCAGACAGAGCCACCAGATGGGGTTGAACGAGAAACTGATAGAATAAGCCAGTAAGGCTCCTGCCACACCGCCTATGGCTGCTGTATGGGTGGATATCTTCCACCATATATTGATGAAGGCACACACCATCTGTATAATCAAAGCAGCCACTAAGATGATGCTGATGACACGGGGAGTGTTGCGGTATTCCATCAGGAAAAAGCACCCAAAGTAGCACACGATGGAGATGATGTAGGGCACGATGCGTCGTTCTTTCTTGCCCAGTTCGGTGGTGCTCCATCCCTGGTATCGGCGGTAGATATGGATAAGTACTGAAGGCAGAAGAATGGTAAACAAGTAGACGGTGAGCAGCATGGGCAACTTATAAGCCAAAGGCAGGAGCGACATGTAACTGAACAGAAACAATGCCACAAGTCCTACCAAGGGCAGATAGAACGGTGTGAAAAGCATGCTCATGATGCGTGCTGTCAATATGATATTCTTTTCTTTCATAACAATCTTTTTGTTTTCTAAGCCTTGCATCTATTTTCTAAGCCTTGCTACAGGAATGCCCAACTGCTCTCTGTATTTGGCTACCGTGCGGCGGGCTACAGGGAACCCTTTTTCTTTCAGCACCTTGGAAAGGGCATCATCGCTGAGAGTTTTTTTCTTGTCTTCGTGCTCTATCAGTTCTTTCAGAGTCAACTTGATTTTACGGGTCGACATTTCCTCGCCGTCTTCGGTGGTGTAACTGTCTGTAAAGAAGAACTTCAGCGGAAAAGTTCCCCATTTTGTCTGGGCGTATTTCATGTTGCTGACACGCGATATGGTACTTTTATCGAGTCCTGTACGTTCTTCTATATCCTTGAGAATCATAGGTTTCAAGTCGGCCTCGTCGCCATCGAGAAAGAAAGCTTTCTGTCTTTCGATGATGGCTTTCATCGTGACGATGAGTGTGTGTCGGCGTTGCCTGATGGCTTCGATGAATCCTTGTGCCTTGTCAACTTTCTCCTTGGCATAGAGCAATGCTTCCTTGTCTTGCCGGCTCATGTTTCCCTTGTTCTTTTTGTAGGTGTCTATCATGTCGGTAAATGAGGTGGAGACGGTCAGCTCGGGCATATTGCCCCGGTTGAGCGAGAATGTCACCGTGCCGTCGTCGTTGGTGTCGACGATGAAGTCGGGCGTTATCTGTTGCAGGTTTCTGCCTTCGGTCTCGCCTAACGATGCTCCCGGCTTAGGGTTGAGTTTGCGTATCTCTTCCTGCAGGGTGGCGAGCTGGGTGTCGTTCAGTTCAAGTCCCGTCTTTATCTTGTCCCAATGCTTCTTGGTGAACTCATCGTAGTAGTCGGTGAATACTTCTTCCATCGACTTTCGCAACACGCCCTTAGGCATGCGTTTCACTTGTAAAAGCAGACATTCCTGCAGGTTTCTTGCTCCGATGCCGGCAGGGTCGAAGGTTTGCAGAATGTGCAATATCTTCTCCAACTTCTGTTCGCTGACGTCTATATTCTGATAGATGGCGAGTTCGTCGCAAATACTGTCGAGGTCTTTGCGCAACAGGCCGTCGTCGTCGAGTGATCCGATGAGATATTCCATGATCTGCTTTTCGGTATCGTCGAGCATCTGCATGTCCATCTGCTCCTTCAACTTGTCGTAGAAGGAGATGGTGTCGCCGTAAACCATTTCCTCGTAGTCGGCATCCTGCTTGTTGTTTCGGTCTGAATTATAGTCGGGCATCAGGTCGTCGCGTCCTATGTTTTCCAGTGCCGAGTCGAGAGCATCTTCTCTTTCCTCCTTTTCTGTCTGTGCCTCGTAGTCGTCCTCCTCGTCATTGTTATGCGAGTCGTTGTCTTCCGGCAAATGATCGTTTTCGTTTGTGTCATTTGCCAGCATGTCGTCTGGATTCTCGCTTTCCAGGGCTGGATTGTCGTCCAGCTCAGCATTGATGCTGTCTTCTAATTCGGTAAGTGGCATTTCCAAGAGTTTCACCTGCAACATTTGCTGGGCAGAGAGCTTTTGCAGCTGTTGAAGCTTCTGTTCTTGTGTCTGAATGAGTTTCTGAGCCATTTTTACTTGGTGTGAGTTGTATTTATTGTTTTTTGAAGTAAATTTTCAGTTCTGTGGCAAGCTGATAGAGTTTGTCAGGATTGCCGTTCCCATATCGTTGCCAGATGGCACTGCAGTCGTTGAGCAGAGGACTGATGAGCACGTCTTCTCGGTTGAGATACGGGTCGCAGAACATGTATATGCTCATCACGTCGGCTATCTTCTCCGGTGTGGTATGTATCAGTTTGGCAAGATCGATAATCTCTGGCGTCTCAGCCACCATGGTGATAGGGGTGAGCTGGAAGTAGAGGTCGAGTATGATGATGAGCTTCACGGGCGTGAGGGTGGGGTCAACCTCAAGCGGCTCCCAGTCGCGCTCGAATGTTTCGTTGAGCTTCACTCCCTGGTAGAATGCCTCTGCATTGCCGTAGCCCTGCATCTTTCTGAGCATCTTGATGTCGTGAGACAGCTTGCCTGGCTTGTTGGCATACTTCTCCCATAGCCGTGTGATGCGAGGTGTCATCATTCTCAGCTTGAACATCTGCTCATGCAGGTAGGTGGGTGGTATGTGCAACTCCAGGCTTAGGTCTACCATACCTTTCGAATAGAGCGGTTTTACACCCATGGGCTTCTTCTGATACAATTGCAGCAGCAAGAGCCAGTATTCTTCATTCCAAAGGGGATGTTTAGCCATAATACATATCTTATTTTAATGTTATGTGCAAAAATACTACTTTTCGTTGGTTAAACAAAATAAAATGATAAAAAAAATACGCAACTCCGAACTTTGTCGAAATTGCGTACTTAGAATACTATATTCCCAAATTTTTCATAACTCAAAAAGTGTTCTGCTTTCGCAAGTTTCACACTCTGTTTCGTCGTCCTTGAATAAACAATCTTTTATTTACCTTACTTTTCTAATACCTGTTGTCCTTGAATAAACAATCTTTTTAATCTACCTTAAATTTACTAACTAAAACCTAAACAACTAACAATCTTAACCTAAAAACCTAATAACCTTTTGTCTTATTGACGATGCAAAGGTACGACGATTAGAGATAACTGCCAAAATAATTGATGGGAAAAGCAAGAAAAACTCCATTTTTTTGACCTAAATCAACTGTTTGTGTGCGTGCACAAGCAGAAACAGCTATTTTAGTGCTTCTTTACTGATAACTGCAGCTATGGTTTTAAGGCGCAGATAGTCTTCCGAGAGGCAGATGTGTCCTGCCTTGCCCCAATGGTTGCCCCAGGAGTTGCGGCATACATAGTAGTTACGATGGTTCTTGCTGATCATGCCGATGATTTCCATCACGTGGTCGTCGGTGGTTTTCAGACTTTCGAACTCTCTTTGGCGTGACGCCTGTGTGGTGGGAAGCTGAGAAGGCAGAACGTCTACAAAACCATGTCGGGGATGACGAAAACCTTCCTCGCTGATGTCTCCCTCCCAGCAAACTGGATGTCCGTGGCTGATGGCGTTACGGATGTATTGCATCAGCTGGTCGATGGGCACATTAAGAAAAACTTCTTGGGTCTGGTTGTCGGGTGTTTCCAATGCAAATCTCTCGCCGAAGGGATGATGTGTGAAACTGGTGAGCATCTCATATTCGCCAGGGAAGCATACGCTGTTGGCAAACTCTTCGGGCGTATATTCTGCACCGAGCATATATACAGTCTTGGCAGGCATATAGCCCATCTCGTCATCGAAAAGACGGTTGAGCCTGCTTTTCAGTTTCTCTATACCTATTTGTTGGGCAATGGCATTGCGGCACAGAAACTCCACCTTGCGGCACAGAACTCTCATGTCGATATCCTTCTTGTCCTCATAACTGTCGTAGGGAACTATACCATACTTATTTATATAATGTATCAGCATGGGCGCCATGCCTCTCATGCTGATGGGCTTGGTCCCTTTAGAAAAGTAGTATTCTACGGCCTTCTCCTGTAGCATCATTCTGGCAATATAAGCCACGGACAGGTTGACCGAATCGCCCTTCATGATGTGCTCGCTCTCCATCGTGGCAAGCATGGCGTATGCCCAGCATAGAGGACTCTTGCCCTGATTCTTGACAGGGGTTGTGCTTATCAACTTTGTTTCTTGGACAACAGAACCTTGTGGCGTGTTGCAGGATGTGTGACTACTCTTGTACTGGCAACTGCAGATGCAGAGAGTCAATATGGTGATGATGATTTTATTTTTCATAAGCGCAAAAATACAACAATCTTTCTGAAGTACGCAAGATCCCTATGATTATTTTTCATTTATTTACCATGAATTATTTTGTAGTGTCTGCAAATAAATGTACCTTTGCACGAAGAAATTTAAACGTTTAAAGATAAAATGGCATTAAAATGTGGTATTGTGGGTCTTCCTAATGTAGGAAAATCCACATTGTTCAACTGTCTGTCGAGTGCAAAGGCACAGGCAGCCAACTTCCCTTTCTGTACAATCGAACCAAACTTAGGCGTCATCACCGTACCCGATGAGCGCCTTAACAAATTGGCAGAGATTGTTCATCCAGGTCGTATCGTTCCTGCTACATGCGAGATTGTAGACATCGCAGGATTGGTAAAAGGTGCCAGCAAGGGTGAGGGCCTTGGAAATAAATTCTTGGGAAATATTCGTGAGTGTGATGCTATCATCCATGTTGTACGTTGTTTTGACGATGACAATATTGTTCGTGAAGGTGGTGCTGCCGTAGATCCATTAGAGGACAAGAGTATCATCGATACCGAGTTGCAACTCAAGGACTTGGAAACTATTGAGTCTCAGCTTTCCAAGCAGCAGAAAACTGCAGCAGCAGGAAACAAGGATGCCAAGGTGATGGTGGCTGTGCTCGAAGCTTATAAGGAAGTGTTGGAGCAGGGAAAGAATGCCCGTGCCGTGACTTTCGAGAGCAAAGAGGAGCAGAAAGTGGCTCACGACCTCTTCCTTCTCACAACCAAACCAGTTCTCTATGTTGCCAATGTGGATGAGGCTTCGGCCAAGACCGGCAATGAGTACAGCAAGAGAGTAGAGGAGATGGCCAAGGAGGAAGGCGCCGAGTGCATGGTTATCGCAGCCAAGACAGAGGAAGACATCGCATCGCTCGAAACTTACGAGGACAAGTTGATGTTCTTGGAGGAACTCGGTCTGGAGGAGAGTGGCGTGAACCGTCTCATCAAGAAGGCTTATGCCCTGCTGAATCTGGAGACATTCATCACAGCCGGCGAGATGGAGGTGAAGGCCTGGACCTATCATAAGGGCTGGAAAGCTCCACAGTGTGCGGGTGTAATCCACACCGATTTCGAGAAAGGATTTATTCGTGCCGAGGTGATCAAGTACGACGACTATATCAAGTATGGCTCTGAGGCTGCTGTACGTGAGGCAGGCAAGCTCGGTATCGAAGGAAAAGAGTATGTTGTGCAGGATGGCGACATCATGCACTTCAGATTCAATGTATAATAATATATAATGTATAATGTGTGGTGATTAACCCTGCGCGTTTTTCACCACTCCTATTATAATATAGAAATGATGGCTAATCTGCTCAATTATATTGTTTGGGATCCAGATCCCATTCTGTTTCATTTGGGTCCGATAGCATTGCGTTACTATGCCACTTGCTGGCTTGTAGGCTTGCTGTTGGGTTATCTGCTGATGCAGCGCCTTTACAGACAGCAGAAGATAGGCGATGAGAAGTTTGAACCACTTTTCATCTATATATTTATCGGTATATTGGCAGGTGCACGTTTGGGGCATTGCCTTTTCTATCAGCCAGAGTATTTTCTCAGTCAGTGGGATCATGTTGTAGAGATGCTGATTCCTATGCACCATCTTCCTGACGGCAGTTGGAAGTTTACCGGCTATGAGGGATTGGCCAGCCATGGAGGAGTGATTGGTATGTTTGTAGCCATTTGGCTCTATTGCCGTAACTTGAAGGTAAATGGATGGGTAGTGCTCGACAATATGGGCATTTGCTCGGGCATAGCTGCCGCCTTTATCCGCATCGGCAACCTGATGAATTCCGAGATTATCGGCAAGGTGACCGATGTGCCATGGGCTTTCATTTTTGTCAAGGAAGACCAATATCCCCGCCATCCAGGACAGCTCTACGAGGCGATAGCCTATCTCATCATCTTCCTCCTTATCTTCTTTATCTACAAGAAGAAGGGGCCTAAGAGCGTAGGCTCTGGTCTTTATTTTGGTCTGTGTCTTACTCTTATCTTCACCTTCCGTTTCTTCATCGAATACACGAAGGAGATTCAGGTAGCCTTCGAGGCTGGTCTGCCTATGGATATGGGACAGATTCTCAGCATTCCTCTTATTCTTCTCGGTGTATGGAGCATCGCCTCCAGCTTCAGAAGAGCAAAGAAGATACAGGCATAAGGCGATAACGGAAAGACCTGTTAAGCGAGTATTTTTTGATAAAAAGCTTCATATTCTTTAGCCACCTTCACATAGTCGTGATGGTGGCTAATGTATTCTATACCCTGTCTTTTGAGTTCAGGAATCAGCTGGGGATTCTCGATGAAGTGTTCCAACTGCTGGTAAACACTTTCATAATTGGGCAGTACATTGATGATGGGGCGCAGATGTTCCTCGTGCAGAATCTCGTAGTTTTCGGGTTCTCCTCCTCCTATACAGATGATTCCTCTTGCCATGGCCTCCAGAGGATTCATGGAAGGTGTGTAGCTGTATAATTGATCGAGGATGGCATCGCTACCGTTCATCATCTCAATATATTCGGCAAAGGGAACGCTTTCTGCTATGCGGAGTTCCACCTTTTCAGGGTATTTCTCAGCTATATCTTGTGCAGCTTTCAGCATGATGTCGGTTCCCTTGTATTCACTTCTGTTCTTGTTGATGCCGATGAAAAGTTTTACTTTATCGGGTGTCTGACCTTTGATATCTGCCTGCTGGGCGTAAGGTCGGATGGGGAAGGGAATAAATGTTGTTTTATCTGGAAAAGAAGGCTTATAGCATACCCAATATTCATACAGGCCGGTAACGATTCCGTCGCAGTCCTTTGCTATCATCTTGTTGAGGCGTTCCTTTTCTGTTCCTATCCAGTCTTTTCTTTCTCTCAAGGCGTCAGCATTGGTACGTAGTTGGTTGCCGATGTTGAAGTCGCTGTATCTCAGAGGCTTGTCTTTGCAGCATACATTGACCCAATAATAGTCCATACCGAATCCGCCAAGGATGATTTTCTTGTTGTGCCGACGAAGGTAACGATAGATGGGGAATATGCGTTCAGCCTTCAATTCTAAGAACATTGGATTGATGAGTTGCACAATGTCGTATCCGCGCAGTTTGGGCAAGACCGCCAGCAACTTGGCTAAATAGATAATACCTCCCTTTTTCCCTGGTTTTCGTACCAGGTCGATGTCTCGTGGATAATTTTTCCAGAAGTCACCATTAGAAAGCACGGTTACCTGATGCCCCAGCTTGCGAAGTCCGTCAGCAAGCGTGGCATGCACATTACTATATTCGCCCAAAAGAAGAATTTTCATCATTGGCTTTCTCTTATTTCAATTTTAAAAGAGTGTAGAACAGGATTTTTCTGGTAATCTTGTTATTGATGGCTTTTGCAAATATCTGATATTTCTTCGTGTATTTTTTATCAGGAAGCGGAAACAATCCTTTATCATGCAATCTCTTGATATTTTTTTCTAAATGTTTGTAGTTCTGTGCCAATACTATAGTATTGTACAGATAGTCCATGGTGAGTTGGGCTATTCGTCGGTTGAGAGCGATACGCTCTGGTTCTGAAAGATAATTTGATTTCTCTTGTAGTTGGAAAATTACCTTCTCCGTATCGGCCAGTCGTTTGAGATAATGACGCTTATCTTCTGTTTTATGCATAATAGAGTCTTCTCTCTCACGATAATAGTAAGCTTTTGTATCTGTTGTTATGATGCGCTCTGCCTTTAAAAAAAGTATAGGAGTAAACTCCTCATCCTCATGCAGAATACCAGGAGTGAAACGTTGTTGCTGCAAGAGATCTCTCTTGAAGGTATAACACCAAGCTGCAGCCCGAAGATTGTTGTTGTATAGATAAGCACTGCCACTTATGGGTTCAGAATACTGATAAGGAACTTCTTTATCAAATGTTTTATTTGAAGATGTGAAATGTACAATATCAGGATTGTGATAGCGTAAGAGATCCAGACAATGCTCGTACCCTACCTGGATAAGACAGTCATCTCCGTCGACAAACTGGATATATTTGCCAGAAGCATTTTGCAGTCCGGTGTTTCTTGCAATAGACAGACCTTGGTTACGTTGACGTATATAGATAATGTCATCTTGGTATTCCACTAAATCGTTGATGGGCGAAATATCGCTTCCGTCGTCTACCAGGATGATTTCTCTTTCTCTTGAGTTGAGAGAGAGTTGCAGGATGCTTTTCAGACATTCCACAAGATATTCTAATGGCAGGTTGTAAGTTGTGATGATGAAACTTACTAAAGGTATTTGTGTATTTGTAATCATATTATTTTCTTCTATATAATCTGTGTACGAATTGGTTGAGTCTGCATAGGTTATGATAACCTATAATGTTAAGTAATCTTAGTTTAAAAACTTTGATTTTCACCGATTTACAAAGTTTTTCAACATGGTGGATAACTGGTGGATTATTTTCGTATTGTCCCGATAACTCATAGAGGTCGAGCAAGACATTAAGAATTTGTGTCATGAAAATTTGCAGAGAAAGGCTATATTTCTGGATCAGTTTCTCTTGACTCCCGATTTTGTTCATAATGGCTTGAAGACTTTGGCTATGACCATCATACAGATTGTATAAATCCTTGTATGTTGCATTTGCCGTGATGCCTTTGACATTCCACCGATATTCATAGCAACCAACGTTTGTAGTTCTGATGTTAGGAGTAATGAAACTCCCATGATATGGCAGAAGGCCTATGAGATATGGGACAGTTAGGACATCCTCGAAATTTTTTCCTTTAGGAAAGCATATATGTTCAAATAAAGCACGTTTATATATCTTATTCCAGGCATAAGTGTGGTTGTATGCTTTCTCTTCCAGCCAATAGTCAATGGCATTTTGATATTCTATTTCTTTAAAAAGCAGTAAATGTTCTTTGGAATCGTTTCCTAACCTTTCCATTACAGGATATTCCAAAATATCTGTTTCAGGATACGTGATTATTTTTTCTATGACGAGTGAAAGAGTGTCTTCTGCTATCGTATCATCGCTGTCTATGAAAGTAATATATTCTCCTTTGGCTTTATAAATTCCAGCATTGCGTGCATCGCTCAATCCTCCGTTCTCCTTGTGGATAACTTTGACTCTGCCATCTTGTCTGGAATATGCATCGCAGATCTTAGGACTGTCATCAGTCGATCCATCGTCAACGAGAATAACCTCGTAGTCGGTGAATGATTGCTGCAAGATGCTGTCAAGACATCTTGGCAGCGTGTCTTGCGTGTGATAGACTGGTATGATGATGCTTAGTTTCATGCCTACAAAGTTACTGAAAATCATTGAGAGAAGACAAATATATTAACTTTTCTTTAAAAGTATATTGTTATATTTTGAAATATCGACTTTTTGTACTACCTTTGTAGTAAAAATGAGTAAATTGTTAGTTCATAAAATCATAGGATTTCTTTTTAGACCTTTTCAAAAAGAAAATATTTTATTTTTCTTTTTGATGTATTTGTTAGGGTTAACCAGTATCATATTTGAACTATGGAATGGAAGTCGCTTTTGGATGACTTTTGAACTTTTTTTTGACTTGTATATATATAGTTTATTTGTTTTTTTGTTTTCTAATAAATATAGATATTACATTAGGCTTATATCAGTTTTTGTTTTTTATCTTTTATCTATTATAGATATGGCATGTTATGTACGTTTAGGCATGCCTATAACCCCAATATTATTACAATTGGCATTGCAAAGTAATACTCGTGAAGCAACAGAGGCTTTGGTAAACTATTTAGATTGGAAAATGGTGTGTTCTCCCCTAAGTTTGGTGTTTGTTCAATTTTTATTAGGAATTTATCTTATTTTTCATAAAAAAAGAATGAGCTGCTATACATCTCGATTGTTTTTTTTCAAAAGTATCAAAATAAAGAAGTCGGTTTTTGTATGCGTTTTACTATTAGCTGTTTTTAGTGGAATATCGAGTTTTGAAAATAAAGAATATATGTACTATCGTATTATTCGGCAGTATAGTGAATTGGAAACTCAGAAAGTTAAAGACTTTTCTCAAAAAACTAACTTCTATCTTCCTATTTATCGTTTAGCCTATTCTGTCTCGGAAACCCATAGATTACAAAGAGAGATAAGACAATTTGAAAAAAGTATGGATAAGGCTTATGTTGATGCTGTTGATTATACTTCTCCCCACATTGTCGTTATTATTGGCGAAAGCTATAATAGGCATCATAGTACTTTGTATGGATATCATAAAAATACAACTCCATTTCAACATACAAGATGGAAGAATGGAGAAATGGTTGTTTTTAAGAATATGATAAGTTCTTGGAACACAACATGCGAGTCCTTTAAAAATATGTTTTCAACACAATGTGTTGGTCAAGATGGGACATGGGCTTCAGCTCCACCATTTCCTTTGTTATTTAGAAAAGCAGGTTATCATACGGCATTTATGAGTAACCAATATGTGATAGGAAATGAGGCTTTTAATGCTTTTACAGAGAATGCATTTTTTAACAATCCGAAGACAAGTCAAAAGATGTTTGATAGTCGTAATTCACAAAATCACGATTATGACCTATCTTTAGTGGATGATTATAAGCGTTTGGATATTGGAACCGAACCTTATACATTAGATATTTTCCATTTCTTAGGACTACATGTAGATTTTAGTCAGCGTTATCCACGTAATTATTCTACATTTTCTTCAAAAGACTATTCCCGTACAGATATTTCTGAGGAAGATAAGCAGATATTAGCAGATTATGATAATGCCATCGTTTACAATGATTTTGTGATTGATTCTATTATCAAATTATATGAGAATAAGGATGCTGTCATAATATTTGTACCAGACCATGGTGAACGAGTTTTTGATCATTCTAAAGAGTGGGGGAGAAGCCTTACTTGGGATAAAAATGATATTTGTCAGCAATTTGATATTCCTTTTTGGATATGGAGTTCTTCTATTTATCGAACTAATCATCAAACTTTATGGAAACAGATTCAGGATGGCAGTACCAGACCTGGTATGACAGATGCACTTGCTCAGTTGCTGCTGCATATTGCTGGGATTCATACCCCTTGGTACTTTCCTAAATATGATATATTGAATGGAATGTATAATGTCAATAGAAAGAGAATTATACGAAACGAGCGTGATTATGACAAAATAGTTGGAAATTAATAGCAATCAATTCTAATCACAGTTCCTGATTGAGCACTTTCAATACTTTTAAATACGCCATATTGAAGCATAGAGATAGTCTGGATTATAGGGAGATTCCTTGATTAAATTCTTTTGCCATTCAAGACCAACAAGGCTTTATGAAAAAATCTATCCATACCCCAATAGACTAATACAGAACACATGACGGAGCAGAAAGATATTGCCAAAAAGCACAATATAGGCATGTAACCATTCTGGAAATCTATTTTTGAACATAGATTGAGCCCGATAGATGTAAAGTATCGGTGGATGGCAAAAACAAAGAAACTTGTACCTGAAAGATATTGTGCAATACTTCCTTGTTGTTTGTTTTTTGTTAATAAGTGTACAACATTGAGTATGATGAAAATGAATAGGGTTTCTTCTATGATTTTAATGTCCGATTGGTACACGATTCTTATAGAGAAAAGCACTCCGTAGGCTACCATGAATCCTATCAAACTTTTCTGAGATAACACCCAACTTGAATGATTGATGGAGAAATAAGCACCTAATATAAAGAAGTATAAATAATAGGTATTGAAGCTTGGAACTTCAGGAATCATTCCGCTCAATGCGATAGCTCCCAGTGCGATTACAAATATCATTCTTAGCTTTTGGGTAGCATACCAAATAATAGGTGCCAACAGCGTGTAAACAAGTAGACACTGGATAAACCAAAATTGACCAACCAAAGGGCCTACTTGGTCTGTTTGACAACCTGTAACCTCTCTGATATTCCAAAAAATCAAGATAAAATCTTGTATTCTAAAATCCGCAATTTGTTTATGTAGAAGCAGATTTATATTAGGTTTTATCTGTTGTAATATGAAAATCATTATAAAGCAGATGAAATTCCATAAAATATATGGAATAAGCAGGCTATATACTCTATGAATTATCTTATTTTTAAAAATATCTAAGTTGAAATTTCCTTCACGAAATAGCAAAAAGCCAGAGATAAAGAAGAATAAAGCCAATGAGTAAAAACAGATATCACCGATAATGTAATTGGATAAGATGTGGATAGAGGTAAATTGGTTGGCAGATGCATTATATAGAGCGATATTAGAGTGTATCATGACGATAACCACGCAAAGCGGAAAACGCAAAATACTGATTGTTTGTGATATAGAAGTTTTCATAAGTCAATATGTGTTGCCTATCAGATTGTTAGGCTTTTATGATATTTTTGTTTGATTTGCCCACCATAAATGGTAAGTATCTATAAATCAACCATGTTATGATTGTGGTTACGATATATACAGTCACGAATGCAGTCATCACGTATAAATAGTTTCCTTGATATACTAATCCTACCTTCGTCAGGAGTTTACTGACAATGAGGGGTACTCCTCCACAAAGGAAGTAATAGACAAGTGAATGTTCTCCAGTCCATTCTATATATTTACAAACTGGTAGTCTCTTGCATAGATGTATAAAGCATAAACTACATATTAAGGCATCCAATAAGAAGAACGCATAGTTATTGATGTCGATATACCATATCATCATATTTACCTCTATGACCTGTTCGGCTATTTTTATGCAGACAAGCAGTATCAGCAACAAGGCTATATATATAGGATGGTTTATAGGGTTGAATACTTTCTCATATCGATGGTAAGTATAGCCAATACAGAGAAAAAGTAAGGCTTGCATACTGTTATCGAGTTGCCATATATAGGGTTGATTACCCTGAGATAAGCTGATGGAGAGAATGAATCCTATTATTCCTGTCATGGCTATGGCTATTATGTTTTCACGACTCATCCATAAGACTAATGCAAAAATACTCTCAGAAAGAATGAGAGTGGCAACAAACCACGAAGATTGACCATAGGCGATTTGTGTGCATATTTCTATCAGGTTGATGCTGTTGTTATATACCCATGCTTTGGATAGGGAAATGAGAAATGAGAAGATAAGATAAGGTAAAAGTAAGGTTTTAGCGATGGATTTGATTTTGTTCTTGAAGTCAAATTTTGATTCTTTATATATCAAGTATCCTGAGATGATAAAAAAGAGGGTAAGAGCGTTTACTACATAGATGTTGTAATCAATGATATTCAAACCTGTGTAGTAAAGCTCTGTATGATCGAGGAGTATAGCTATCATGCAAATACCTCGAAGTAAATCTATCCAATGTTTTCTTTGTTGAGTCACCAATACTCTTTTTTTTTAATTAACAATGGCTATTTTGCAGACTGTTCCTTTGCTTCCGTCGTTGGTCGCCGTTTCTACCATATAGATACCACTTGCAACTCTTTTCCCTTTTTGGTCTTTGGCATTCCAAGTATAAGTACCACCTGTGCTTCTGCCTTGGTTTACTAAGATGCCATTGGAGGTTACGATTTTGATGTCAGCATCGAAGGATAGTCCTGTGATGGTGATAAGGCCAGTGTAATCTGGTTTAACGGGATTCGGGTAAGCCCAGACGTTGTCTTTTGTCATCTCACTATTGATACTACCAGCTTCGCTCATGTATGAACAGAGACCTTTGTCTGTACCAAAAAAGACTTCTCCTGTCTTCTCATTAACAGCAATAGACTCAATGTTATTGGATAGTAACTTACTATTGGTGGTAGTAAAGTGATGAATTTGCGTCATACAGTCATCACTGATAGCATAAACTCCGTTTCCTATGGTTCCAAACCACTTTCTGTTTCCGCCATCGACAGCAATACAGGTGATGTCAATTCCGTTTAAGAGATAATCAGCAAAATTAGTTCCATCATTACGAGGTATTTTTACTTGAACAAAGACAGGTGAGTCTGATGTTATCTCTTTTCTCTGTAACATCAACGGGCCCAAAGAGGTGCCTACCCATATATCGTGATTTTTGTCTTCAGCTAAATATCTTACAAAATAAGGTTCTATCTTTGTTCCATCTTGGTTGATGAATGAATGGTACACCTTGATTCCATCTGTAGATATTTGGTAACACACAAGTGCAGGATATGTTGGATGGTTATTGACAAACCAGAGTAATCCACTGCTATCAAATGTGAGGCACTCCATAGAACCTAAAGACATTTGGTCTCTATATAGTTCTGTTTTATGATGCGATACCCATTGTTCTTCCTTTGAAAATTCTATTAGCGACTGGTTGGCTGGTGACTGGCAATTCACCATCCATAGGTTGCCTTCTTGATCAAACTTAATACTACCAATGATTTGATAGCTTTTGCTTTCATTATTGAAAGAAGTAATAAGACTGTTATCTGAATTATAAAACTTGATAAAATTTCCATCTTTGAATTCATAGAGACCATTTCTCGCACCTGCAAATACATGGCTTGCATCTTTGGGGTCTACATCTACACTATTGATATCGATATAGGATAGTCCCGTCTTGTTGCTAATGTTATCATCATAGATTTGCCAGTCTTCACCATTTAAAATCTGGATTGTTCCAGGGCGATTTGCATCAATGACGTGGCCGAAGCCTCCTCCGCATGTGTAGAGTAGATTATCAACGAATCGCATACCCCAGAAATAATTATACTTTGGTCCGCCTGGATTTAGTGTACTGACAAGTTGCTTGAGTTCGCTTTTATCCTCTTGAGTTTTAGCAGCGTAGTTTCCTACCTTACTCCAGTTGTTCTTGTCGAGTAGATTTTGGGAGAGAAGAGCACTATATTGACCATTTGTTTCGCTGTATGCATAGATACGATTATTTTTTATTTCGCACCAATTTACTTTGAATCCCAGATTGTAAGTGTCGCTGACTTCTCCATCTGCTATGTTTATTTTTATAATGCCAAAACCATTGCTCATGTAGGCGTATTTGCCATACATATAGATGTCGTTTACGGCTTTATCGCCTGTGGTTGAGGCGGTGTAGTAATCAGAGAGATTGGTTACCTCAAAGTTACTGATATTCATCAAGTCGATGTTGGAGTTGTTGTAGAGGATAAGCAGTCTCTTGGCAGAATTATTGTAACCGATATGTTGGATATCACAATCGCTCAGATAGTCTGTTTTACTGAATGTTTGAATACTTTGGTCGTTTTTGTTATAGGCATAAAGGCTATTGGAAGCCTGTACAAAAATCAGGTTTCCTGCTTGTTCTACTTCTTGCACGTCATGATAGGACATGTAGGCTTTCCAGTCACCGATGGCTGCTTTTGCTTGATGAGATATGAATACAAACAAAAGAAGCGTGAGCGTATAATATATTTTTTTTATCATAGAACAAAGTTCTTTATTGGGGTTTCTTATTATCAAGACTCCAAATGTACGTAATACATTAATTTATATATATTAAACCAAAAAATACTTGGTTTATTGCCTGTTAATCGTGCTTTTATTGGTAGGCTGAGCAGCGGGTACAGCTTTTTACATAGATTGGCAAGATGCCAACGATGTAACTTTTTCTCGTAAGCGATGATTTTGGAATAACCTTGCAACTCCTCTCTGAACTGATAAAGCGTGCGGAGACTTTCTTCTGTCTTGATTACAAAACTCCAGTTTTCTATAAAATGTTCATAACCTAATGGATTGTCGATATGCTCAATCTTTATGTGATTGTTTTTTAATGTTTTACCGAGGAGTACGTCTTCGTATCCATATTGGCGAAACCGTTCATCTAACGGATGTTGCAACATGATGCTGCGTTTGATGATGAAGTTGGAGGTATGAAAGTCGCTGTATGGATTCTTTTGACGTTGTTTATAATCTCCGTTTTGCAGAGCTTTACATTCGAAGATATATCGCAGATTGTGTTTCTTGGTTTTTAGATTTCTTTTTACTTGATAGCCTCCGTAAATGACATCACATTCTTGCTCCTTATGGTATTTTGCAAGATATTGGCTGTCAATGACATTCATGTTGCTGTCAATAAACAAAAGCCATTCGTATTTGGCCTCTTTAGCTAAGAAATTTCGGATGGCTGATCGTCCTACATTTTCTTTTCTTTCAATATATCTGCAATTATTTAACTCGTTGATTTTGCGGTTCTTCTCAATGGCATTTTTGTCAGTAGAGCCATCATCGGCAACAATGATTTCGTATTCGAAATCATTCTCCGAAGACAATATTAATGCTTGAGCCTGTAAATCTCTTACAAGCTCAGGGCATACATTATTGTATGTGGGGATTAATATTGAAAGGTTGTTGATCATTTGTTTTTATTCTATTTGTTATTTGTCGTATAAAATTTCTTTCCATTCTTGATTTTAAGTCCTTTGTTGATGTTTTCATCCTTTTGTCCCAAAATGTTGTAAATGGTATTATGTTGGCGATATCCCTCTTGATTGATGTTTGGGATATTTGTAGAATTAGGAAATTGCGTTGTATCAAGATAATTGAGTCTATGGGTGATCCAATTCTTGATGTAGTCAATTTCATTCTTGAAATTCAGAGGGTAGTTTCCTATGTCGGAATCTTCCGACCATTTGTTTTCTTCTCTGCTGGCTGCCCCACTTTTTACCAACATATCATAATAGTTCTGATATTTGGAGATGAGATTTTCCTCGCTGAAATAAGTCTTTCTTAATTCGTGGTATCTGTCTGCTACTTTCTGGTTATAGTTATCCACATTTAGTGTGGAAAGCCTTGTATATAAATTGAAAGCTTCTTTTATTCCAAGTTCTGTATTTGGTGACACATAGTCTGGGTGGAGTGGAGTAGAGCAATGCCAATCTTGTCCAACACTGGCGTCTAAATCCCAGATGGCAAGGGTAAGCTTCTTGTTTTGTGCCACATCATAAATTCCCCAGTACATGTTTTTCCCACAATTGTCAATTGGTTTAAGAACTTCAAGAAATATTTGATAGTCTATAAGTACAGGAATATCAAAATAGTCCCTAACTTCTTTCTTGAAAGTATCGTCGTTGCTGTTGGCAACGAAGTCGATGGCTTCATAAAGCGGGCTATAATCTGTAGGATTTACATCTTCTATATCAGGATATTTGGTCTCGAAAGCATGCCAGGTTTCCTGAGAATTGTCGTAGTCTTTTTCGATGTCCCAAAAGGTAGATTTATCCCATGAACTCACCTTCCAGAGCTGTCCATGAAATACTTGGCTCTTATCATCGTATTTCCCGAGTTTCAGTTCTTTTCTGTCCATGGTTTCTGTCAGGGAGTAGATGCCGCGATACTCGTTGTTGAGAATTACTTCTACTACTTTTCCTGCCACTCCGCTCTTAGCTTTTGGCTCTTCGTTTGCATAGTATGGTTTTGAGGCAAACTGATTCCAAATTTCTGTAGCAATACGGTTTCTGAGGCGGAACAAGTCTACTTGTCCTGCATCTAAGATCCAGTTGTTATCTTCTCTCATTCCTAAAAGCGAGATTTCCTGCTTCTTACCATTTTCGTTGAGGGTCTTAATCTTATAATTTCTTTTGTGCTTGTCTGCTGTATTAGTTGACCCTCCTCTCCATTTAGCCTTTAATAGCGAGGTGGTTGGTTCTGTTGTGTCAGGCTGAAACAGTGAAAGGCTTCCCTTGGAATAATCGTATCCGAATGTTCCTTCTATCACCAAGAGTGGTAAGAAGGTAAAGGTGAGTTGGCTGTTGATTTCTTTGCCGTCCTTAATGGCTTGGACGGAATATTCTTTGTTTGCTTTTACTGTTTCGAATGTATAACTGTCTGTAATCTCTTGACCTTCTATCTTGAAGTTGCCCCAAGCTGAGTCGGTATTTAATTTGATTTCTGCCTGATAGTTTTTACCAAAGATTTCCTCTGGTATGGAAACGAGATAAGTGTTGGAAATCTTGTCGTATATTGCATTCTTTCCATTGATAGTAAATTGGGCAGAAGCCTGTATACATACGATGAGACAGGCTGTTATTATAAGACATTTATTTAGAATGTTTTTCTTCATTTTTATATGTACTTTTGAAGTTTGTTGATGGAAGGTATTACTATCAGTTTTTTACCAATCCATGCCATGAGGATTGTAAGAATCAAAGATATGGCGAATTGTGTTACAGGATAAGGTGAACTTTCTTCATAAATTCGCAGCGAAACACTTTGTATGACGCGAAGACATAGGCTGTGGCATATGAATATCTCGAAGCTGATGCTGCCGAGCCACAATAAGGCTTTTTGATGAAACAGCAGGGTGAGCCATCCTTTACCTTGGTCAGAAGCGATGATATAAAAAATAATAACTACTGACGGCAACCAGTAAAGGGCAGCACAACGGAAGTTGGGATTCGTGTAGATGGAGAGGTAATACATTCCTACGGATATCAGGATGAGGGCAATATCTGTCAGGTGTGCTTGCCATGAGCTGAGTTTGGTGGCAATAAATGCGTAAGCTTTTTGGCCTTTTTCTGAGCGATAGAATCGACAGAGTAAGATACCAATGCAGAAGTCTATTATGCGGAATGGGGGAGCTGCATAAATATAGTCGGCCGATTTGTCTTCTTTTACTGTCATTGTGAGGGCAATGTATGCAGCCATGTATATGACAAAGATGATCAATGGAAATGTCTTCTTGCTTTGCATGTTCCATCGATATAGATATTTGAATATTAGATAGTAGATGATCAAATCGGAGATAAACCATGTGGGGCCATTGAGAGCTCCAACGAACTGATGGGTTGGCATCCAGCATTGTAACAGGAGAGCATGCGCCAAGGTCTGATACCAAGGGCCGAGAAGCCCTAAGCGGTAGTCCAAGGGGATGATGATTGCTAATACAAACAGATGGAGCGGATAAAGTTTGGAGATACGTGTAAGAAAGAACCTCTTGTTGCTCACTTCCTCTTTCACCAATCTCTCACCATAGCTCAGTGATAATACAAATCCGCTGATGATGAAGAACATTGCTACAGGAAATTCTCCCAAGTAATCTTTCATCCCTTGAGAAATAGGCAGCAATGAGTGTGACATCACTATCATCAGGATCAGTATGAATCGGAAGGAGTTGATGGTTTTTATCATTGCGTCTTAGCTTGTGATTGGGGGATTATTTCTTCTTCATATATTCTGCCAGCTTCGCCACTGCGCGTGCTCTGTGGCTGATGCCGTTCTTGATTTCTTCGCCCAATTCAGCAAAACTCTTGTTGTAGCCTTCCGGTACGAAGATAGGGTCGTAACCGAAACCTTCTGTGCCGTGTTTCTCGGTGGCGATGCTGCCGTTTACGATGCCTTCGAACTGGTGGATCTTCTTGATGCTGGTACAGCCGCAAGGACACACATCCTGCTTCTCTATATAGCAGATGACGGTACGGAAACGGGCTTTGCGGTTCTCTTTTCCATTGAGTTCGCGCAGGAGTTTAGACATGTTGGCCTCGCTGTCGTGGTCGGTTCCTTCTGCATATCGGGCACTGTGAACTCCCGGTGCTCCGTCTAAGGCCTCTACTTCCAGTCCTGTGTCGTCGGCAAAGCAACTGACGTGGTAATGGTCGTATATGTATTGAGCCTTCTGCAGGGCATTCTCCTCTAAGGTGCTGCCTGTTTCTGGAATGTCTGCTTCACAGCCTATCTCTTTCAGCGATACTACTTCGTATTGGCTGCCCAAGATATCGCGTATTTCTTGTAGTTTGTGCTGATTGTTGGTTGCAAAAACTATTTTCATTTCTATTAGTGTTTAATGTTTAGTGTTTAATGTTTATTTACTTAGCAGATAGGCATAAACTCTAAACACCAAACTTTTCAATTACTTTATCTTTTGAATATCTTTCTCTTTGATTTTCACTTTCATCTCGTCGAATCCTTCTCCATAGACACCGATGACGGAGCTTTGGCTTACGAAGGCGTTAGGGTCGATGATTTTGACGATGCGGAAGATGGTTACACTCTCGTTCTTCTTGGCCAGAATACAGAGCACCTTCATCTCGTCGCCTGTGTACCAGCCATGGCCGTCGAGGATTGTTACGCCATGATCCATCTGTGTGCCGATGGCATTGGCTATCTCCTGATATTTCTTGCTGAATATCATGAACTGCACACTCTCTCGCTGGGCGTTCATCACATAGTCGAGTACCAGATTCTCTATCACCATCGTACATAGACCGAACACTACTTTCCTGACGGCATCTATCGTCGTGAAGTCGGGCTTGGCATTGAAGACGAAGAATGAACTGCCTACAATTACCAGGTCGACGAAGATGAGCACTCGTCCCAACGAGATGTTGTGATACTTGTTGACGATGGCGGCTATGATATCGGTTCCTCCCGTACTTCCATTGTGCAAGAATACGATGGCAAGTGATAGACCCGTGAAGCAGCAACCGATGATGAGCGACATGAAGTCCTGTCCTGGTCCTAATATCTGTATCAACTCGCCATGAGGACCCATCAGGGAGTCTTGTGCCAAAGCCAACAGTACCGAGAGCATGCCGATGGCGTAGATGGTTTTCACCATGAACTTAAGTCCCAATATCTTCAGCGCTGCTACCAACAGAATGGCATTGATAATAAAATAAGAAAAGTAGATGGGGATGCCTGTTCCGTAGTAGATGACGGCAGCGACACCGGTGACACCTCCTGTCACGATTTGGTAAGGTAACAGGAAGAGAGTCCATCCGAATGTATACAGCATGAGTCCAAGGGTTATGTAAAAATAATCCTTGAACTCATTTTTTATTTTTGGACTGATTGCTATTTGCATATTACTTTTTCAATACGACGTTGACAATCTTCTTGGGTACGACGATAACCTTCAGTACGTTGAATCCTTCCAGGTACTTCTGGCTCTTTTCGTCGGCCAATACTTGTTTCTGTATTTCCTCGTTGTTGGCATCCACAGGGAAAGTCATCTGGAAGCGGGCCTTGCCGTTGAAGGAGATGGTGAGTTGCATGTCGTTCTCCTTGAGATACTGCTCGTCAAACTGAGGCCATGCTGCGTCGCAGACGCTTCCCTGCTCGCCGAGTGCTTCCCACAACTCTTCTGCGATGTGTGGAGCGAATGGAGCGATGAGGATGACGAGATCTGTCAGGAGTTCCTTGTTGTGACACTTCTGCTGACCCAATTCGTTCACGGCAATCATGAAGGCTGAGATAGAGGTGTTGTAAGAGAACTTCTCGATATCCTCGCTTACCTTCTTGATGAGCTTGTGTACGCTCTTCAGGCTCTCTGGCTTGGCTGCCTCGTCGGCTGATGGCAGGAAGTTGTCGGTGCGGTTCTCGTAGAACAGTCCCCAGAACTTCTTCAGGAAGCGGTGGCAACCGTCGATACCGTTGGTATCCCAAGGCTTGCTGGCCTCTACAGGACCCAGGAACATTTCATAGAGACGCAGGGTGTCAGCACCATATTTCTCGACAATCATATCAGGATTCACCACGTTGAACATACTCTTAGACATCTTCTCGATTGCCCATCCGCAGATGTACTTGCCATCCTCCAGGATGAACTCTGCGTTCTGATACTCTGGACGCCAGGCCTTGAAGGCCTCGATATCCAATACATCGTTGCTTACGATGTTGACGTCTACGTGGATTGGAGTTACGTCGTAATCCTTCTTCAGATTCAGGCTTACGAATACTGGAGCCTTGTCGTGGTCATCGCTGTTGATGCGGTAAACGAAGTTAGAGCGACCCTGAATCATTCCTTGGTTCACCAGCTTCTGGAATGGCTCTTCCTTGCAGCTTACTCCGAGGTCGAAGAGGAACTTGTTCCAGAAACGAGAGTAAATCAAGTGGCCGGTAGCATGCTCGCAACCGCCTACATAGAGGTCTACGTTCTGCCAGTACTCGTCGGCTTCTTTGCTTACGAGGGCCTGGTTGTTGTGTGGATCCATATAGCGCAGGTAGTAAGCAGAAGAACCTGCAAAACCTGGCATGGTGTTGAGCTCCAGTGGGAATACGGTCTTGTTATCTACGAGACTCTTGTCAACCACCTCTTTCTTCTCTGCATCCCAAGCCCACTTCTTGGCTCTGCCCAATGGTGGCTCGCCAGTCTCTGTTGGCTTGTAGGTCTCAATCTCTGGCAATTCGAGTGGCAGGCACTCCTCTGGAACCATCTGTGGCATTCCGTCCTTGTAATATACTGGGAATGGCTCACCCCAGTAGCGCTGGCGAGAGAAGATGGCGTCGCGGAGACGATAGTTCACCTTTACTCGGCCGATGCCCTTCTCGGTAACAAACTTCTTAGTGGCTGCGATGGCTTCCTTCACGGTGAGTCCGTTCAGAGAGAATCCGTCCATGCTGCTCTTGCCTGCCACTGGCGAGTTGGTTACGATACCTTCCTTGGCATCGAAGCTCTCCTCTGAAACATCAGCACCCTCGATAAGAGGAATGATAGGCAGGTTGAAGTGCTTGGCGAAAGCATAGTCGCGGCTGTCGTGAGCTGGCACAGCCATGATGGCTCCTGTGCCATATCCTGCCAATACGTATTCGGAAATCCATACTGGGATTGCCTCGCCGGTGAATGGATTGATGGCGTAACTTCCTGAGAACACACCGGTTACGCTATGGTTGGCCATACGGTCGAGCTCGGTGCGCTTCTTTACGTAGTCGAGATACTTTTCTACCTCTTCCTTCTGCTCGGCAGTAGTCACCTGCTGAACATACTCGCTTTCTGGAGCCAGAACCATGAAGGTTACGCCAAACATGGTGTCGGCACGGGTAGTGAAGATGGTGAATTTCACGTCGCTGTCTTTCACTGAGAATTCCACCTCAGTACCCTCGGAACGGCCTATCCAGTTCTTCTGTGTCTCCTTGATGCTGTCGCTCCAGTCGATGGTGTTCAGACCGTCGAGCAGACGCTGAGAGTAGGCTGATGTTCTCAAGCACCACTGCTGCATTTTTTTCTGGATGACGGGATAGCCGCCTCGTTCGCTCACGCCGTTTACTACCTCGTCGTTGGCAAGCACTGTGCCCAGTCCTGGACACCAGTTCACCATCGTCTCGCCGAGGTAAGCGATGCGGTAGTTCATCAGTATCTGCTGCTTCTTCACGTCGTCGTAGCTGTTCCACTCCTTGGCTGTGAAGTCAATCTGCTCGTTCTGAGCCACGTTCAAGTCAGCAGAACCCTTCTCCTCGAAGCGCTTGATGAGCTTTTCGATAGGCTGAGCCTTCTGGCAGCTGTTGCAGAAGAAGGAGTTGAACATCTTTTGGAAAGCCCACTGAGTCCAATGGTAATACTTAGGGTCGCAGGTACGAACCTCACGGTCCCAGTCGAAGCAGAAACCTATCTTGTCGAGCTGCTCACGATAGCGGTTGATGTTGGTCACGGTAGTTATCTCTGGATGCTGACCGGTCTGGATGGCATACTGCTCGGCTGGCAAACCGTATGCGTCGTAACCCATTGGGTCAAGCACGTTGAATCCGTTCAGACGCTTGTAGCGGGCATAGATGTCGCTGGCTATATAGCCCAGGGGATGGCCTACATGCAAGCCTGCTCCCGATGGATAGGGGAACATGTTGAGCACATAGAATTTCTTTTTGTTTTCATCCTCGACAACCTTATAGGTCTTGTTCTCGACCCATTTCTGATGCCATTTCTTCTCGATCTCTCTGAAGTTGTATTCCATTGTTTTTTATCTTGTTTATTTTGTTTCCTTTTTCTTTTGTTTCTGATGTCTTGAGAGGTGCTGGCTCCTATATATATTAAGGTGTAGCTCCGTTCAAGTTGCAAAATTACCTTAATTTTGTCACACTACAAAATAAAAAGCCATTTTTTTATGGACAACTGTATGAAGTTGGAGGGCAGAAACGCTCGGTTTTGCCCTGCTGCTCTGTTATTTAGCATGCACGCACTTCATGTTCTTTTCCAGTTGTTCTACAGAGCTGGCTCCTACCAGTACGCTGGTTGCACCTTTCTGTTTCAGTATCCATGCCAAAGCTTTTTCGGCCAGAGTTTCGCCCTCTGAGGCTGCCTCGTCGTTCCACTTCTTCAACTGCTCCAGCAGTTCTGGCGTCAGAGCGCTGTGTTTCAGGAAGTGTTCCTTTGCCATGCGGCTGTCCTGAGGGATTCCTTTCAGATAACGGTCGGTGAGAAGTCCTTGTGCCAAAGGCGAGAAGGAGATGAAGCCGATGCCGTTCTCGGCACAGTAGTCGAGAGTGCCCTGCTCCTGTGGCTCCTTGCTCAGCATGTTGAGTTTGTCTTGATAGATGAGCAGCGGACAGTCGTGCTCCTTCAGATATTTGTCGGCAAACTTCAAGGCTTCCAAAGGCCAACGGCTGATGCCTAAGTAGAGCGCCTTGCCTTGTCTCACGATATCGACCATCGCCTGGAGGGTTTCCTCGAGTGGCGTGTTGGGGTCGTAACGATGGCTGTAGAAGAGGTCCACGTAGTCGAGGTTCATGCGCTTGAGGCTTTGGTTGAGGCTGGCCGTCAGATACTTGCGCGAACCCCAGTTGCCGTAAGGCCCTTCCCACATGTCGTATCCGGCTTTGGTGGCAATGAAGAGTTCGTCGCGATAGGGACGGAAGTCATCCTGCATCAGTCGGCCCATGGTTTCTTCTGCACTTCCGTAGGGAGGGCCGTAATTGTTGGCAAGGTCGAAATGGGTAATGCCGTGGTCGAAAGCATAGTGGGTGATGGCACGGCTTCGCTCGTAAGGGTCGACGCCTCCGAAGTTGTGCCAGAATCCCAAACTGATTTTAGGCAGCAAGACTCCGCTCTTGCCGCATCTCTTGTAGAGAGCATCTGCGTCTGCGTAGCGATTGGCAGCTGCTGTGTAGATTCCTTTTACGTCCATATCTTTGTGTTTTAATATTTTGTTGTTTTCCGTCTGCGAAGATACAAAGTTTTTTCCATATAACAATTTTTATTGCGAAAAAATATTGTTGGGCGCTTGTTGAAGTTCTTGTCCTTCTTTCTTTGTCTCGTGAGAATTTGGCCCGATTCTCAATGATGGCTGGCTTCGGTCATAATAGACGACCGGGCTTGGTCTTAATAGATGGCTGACGTTGGTCTTAATAGATGACCGAGTTTGGTCTTAATAGTTGAGGCAAGTCTTTACCTTGCGGATTTTTGTTTGACAGGAAGTCTCATTATCTCGCAATACAATCAGAAAAAGGCAGCAATAATATCCGGAAAACAGTGGCAGGAAAGCTTCTGTATATTTATTCGCGGTTAAATTGTACTTAACTGTGAGAAAATAATTTCCCAGTTGGGAAAAAATATTTTTCCAGTTGGGGCGATATGGTTTTGCAGTTGGGATCTCGTTTTTCGACAATTACTGCATGAATATGCGTTGTAAGTCTTCGGCAGGTTTCGGAAAGTCAGAATGTAAGGCTTTGATTATTGAAAACATCATGTTTTCCTTCGCCTGTGCGCCCGCACACGCGCAGCCCGCGCTCCCGTGTGTATAATATAATGAGAGTGGGGCAGGAAAGACTCTTATTCTTCACCTCAACTGTTAAATAACTGTTAATTTTCAAACTTTTTCGTCGAAACTCTTGCGCGTTTGAAAAATAGTTTGTACTTTTGCACTCGCTTTTGAGAAATACACTTCTCGCAAGCAACAAAAGAAAAGAGTTCTTTGAAAGATTTCACATAAACAGACAAGTAGTACAAGAAGCGGTCTTGATTACACCTTATTATATTATAGGGCTGTTGATTGAGACTGGGTAAAAGAAACAAGCCGTCAAGAAATTGACATTCAGGTTTTCTTAGACTACAATAAATTTAGTTAAGGATATTCGTCCTAAGACAGACAACAAACGCCGATTGTCTTTTAAACAAGACATGAAGTAAAAATGATATTTTACAATGGAGAGTTTGATCCTGGCTCAGGATGAACGCTAGCTACAGGCTTAACACATGCAAGTCGAGGGGAAACGATATTGGAAGCTTGCTTCCGATAGGCGTCGACCGGCGCACGGGTGAGTAACGCGTATCCAACCTGCCCATCACTTGGGAATAACCTTGCGAAAGTAAGACTAATGCCCAATGATATTTATAGAAGGCATCGGAAATGAATTAAAGATTTATCGGTGATGGATGGGGATGCGTCTGATTAGCTTGTTGGCGGGGTAACGGCCCACCAAGGCGACGATCAGTAGGGGTTCTGAGAGGAAGGTCCCCCACATTGGAACTGAGACACGGTCCAAACTCCTACGGGAGGCAGCAGTGAGGAATATTGGTCAATGGGCGAGAGCCTGAACCAGCCAAGTAGCGTGCAGGATGACGGCCCTATGGGTTGTAAACTGCTTTTATAGGGGAATAAAGTGAGCCACGTGTGGTTTTTTGCATGTACCCTATGAATAAGGACCGGCTAATTCCGTGCCAGCAGCCGCGGTAATACGGAAGGTCCGGGCGTTATCCGGATTTATTGGGTTTAAAGGGAGCGTAGGCCGGAGATTAAGCGTGTTGTGAAATGTAGATGCTCAACATCTGCACTGCAGCGCGAACTGGTTTCCTTGAGTACGCATAAAGTGGGCGGAATTCGTGGTGTAGCGGTGAAATGCTTAGATATCACGAAGAACTCCGATTGCGAAGGCAGCACACTAAGCCGTAACTGACGTTCATGCTCGAAAGTGTGGGTATCAAACAGGATTAGATACCCTGGTAGTCCACACGGTAAACGATGAATACTCGCTGTTTGCGATATACTGCAAGCGGCCAAGCGAAAGCGTTAAGTATTCCACCTGGGGAGTACGCCGGCAACGGTGAAACTCAAAGGAATTGACGGGGGCCCGCACAAGCGGAGGAACATGTGGTTTAATTCGATGATACGCGAGGAACCTTACCCGGGCTTGAATTGCAGAGGAAGGATTTGGAGACAATGACGCCCTTCGGGGCCTCTGTGAAGGTGCTGCATGGTTGTCGTCAGCTCGTGCCGTGAGGTGTCGGCTTAAGTGCCATAACGAGCGCAACCCTTATCTTTAGTTACTAACAGGTCATGCTGAGGACTCTAGAGAGACTGCCGTCGTAAGATGTGAGGAAGGTGGGGATGACGTCAAATCAGCACGGCCCTTACGTCCGGGGCTACACACGTGTTACAATGGGGGGTACAGAAGGCAGCTACCTGGTGACAGGATGCTAATCCCAAAAACCTCTCTCAGTTCGGATCGAAGTCTGCAACCCGACTTCGTGAAGCTGGATTCGCTAGTAATCGCGCATCAGCCATGGCGCGGTGAATACGTTCCCGGGCCTTGTACACACCGCCCGTCAAGCCATGAAAGCCGGGGGTACCTGAAGTGCGTAACCGC
>ERZ780214.163-NODE-163-length-35260-cov-44.1866_pt1 | contig 35260 bp, 35 predicted proteins | sample MGYA00510976_ERZ780214 | MGnify/ENA primary metagenome ERZ780214 (study PRJEB29588, sample SAMEA2154920) | human gut metagenome | biome: human gut; feature: human-associated habitat; material: faeces | place: Denmark | collected 2008/2010 ... | reverse complement strand
TGCACCACCAGCAGCAGGACCAGCAGCTACAGCTACAGCTGCAGCAGCAGGCTCAATACCATACTCGTCCTTGAGGACTGTTGCCAACTCATTAACTTCCTTAACAGTAAGATTTACTAACTCTTCTGCAATAGCTTTAATATCTGCCATTTTTATTCTAATTTAAATTTTGTTTATACTAATTAATTTAATAACATTGTGAGATTACTCAGGACGCTCGCCCAATGTCTTAAGCACACCATGGATGGTGTTGCTTCCTGATTGAAGAGCAGATACAACGTTCTTCGCTGGAGACTGAAGCAAAGCCACAATTTCAGCGATAACCTCATTCTTGCTCTTGAGTGCTGCGAGTTCGCCAAGTTTATCGGCACCTACATAGAAGCTTTCTTCTGCATAAGCAGCCTTCAAAGCTGGGATACCTTCCTTGTCATACTCTTTCAGCATTTTAGCTGGTACATTAGCAGTGTTAGTGAACAACACAGCTGTATTACCCTTCAAACTTCCGTACAACTCAGAGAAATCGATGTCAGAAGCCTCGAACGCCTTGTGAAGCAAGTTGTTCTTAACAACAACCATCTTGATTTCACTCTTGAAGCACTTACGACGAAGATTGCTGGTCTTCTCAGCATTCAATCCTGTAACGTCTACAAGATAGAAGTGAGGATACTCCTTAATCTTCTGTCCAAGTTCGGTGATAATGGTATCTTTAATTTCTTTCTTCATTTTACAAAACTTTTAGAGTTATTCAACTGATTTAGGATCAATCTTGATACCCTTACTCATAGTGCTTGAAATAAAGATACTCTTGATATATGTACCTTTAGCAGCAGCAGGCTTCAACTTGATAACGGTTGCAATAAACTCCTTAGCATTTCCGTAGATCTGCTCAGCTGTCATGCCTACCTTACCGATTGATGTGTGGATAATACCAGCCTTATCAACCTTAAAGTCAATCTTACCTTGCTTAACTTCCTTTACTGCCTTAGCAACGTCCATAGTTACAGTGCCACTCTTAGGGTTAGGCATCAAGCCACGAGGACCAAGCACGCGACCCAAAGGACCAATCTTACCCATGCAAGAAGGCATAGTGATGATGACATCAATATCTGTCCATCCACCCTTGATCTTTTCAACGTATTCGTCGAGACCAACATAATCAGCACCTGCTTCCTTAGCAGCAGCTTCCTGATCAGGAGTACAAAGCGCGAGCACACGGGTAACCTTACCAGTTCCGTTTGGCAATGAAACAACGCCACGAACCATCTGGTTAGCCTTACGTGGGTCTACACCCAAGCGTACATCAATATCCAGAGATGCATCAAATTTGGTTGTAGTAATTTCCTTAACCAACTCTGCAGCCTCTTTCAATGTGTATGCCTTCCCTGCTTCAACCTTATCAGCTACTGATTTTTGATTTTTTGTCAGTTTACTCATTTTTCTAATTGAAGTTATAAATTATTTACCAGGGAAGTCCCCTTTTACAGTAATACCCATACTTCTTGCAGTACCAGCGATGAGCTTCATAGCTGATTCTACAGTAAAGCAATTCAAGTCCTTCATTTTGTCCTCAGCGATAGTCTTCACCTGATCCCAAGTAAGACTTGCTACCTTCTGACGGTTAGGCTGAGATGAGCCACTCTTAATTTTAGCAGCTTCCTTCAACTGAACAGCAGCAGGAGGAGTCTTGATGATGAAATCGAATGACTTGTCAGTGTAGTATGTGATAACAACTGGCAATACTTTACCTGCTTTATCCTGGGTACGGGCGTTGAATTCCTTGCAGAATCCCATAATGTTAATACCTTTAGAACCCAGTGCAGGTCCTACTGGAGGTGAAGGATTTGCAGCGCCACCTTTAATCTGTAATTTGATTAATCCAGCAACTTCTTTAGCCATTTCTTTGTTAATATTTAAAAATTGAAACTTTATAAAAGGCAATGTACTCGTAACAATACATTATTCCTTTTCTACTTGCATAAAACCAAGCTCTAACGGAGTCTTACGTCCGAAGATCTTAACCATCACCTTCAGCTTGTGCTTCTCGGCATTTACTTCCTCGATAACACCACTGAAACCACTAAATGGACCATCTGTAACCTTAACTGTCTCATCCACTGCATAAGGAGTATCAAGATTCTCCTCAAATTCAGTTTCTTCGGCAGTGCCCAACATACGATTAATGTCAGACTGAGGTACCGGTGTAGGATCATCCAAACCTCCAAGGAAACCCAAAACATTAGGGCAAAAACGTAACGTATGAGCTACATCACCCTTCAGTTTAGCTTCCACAAAGACATAACCTGGGAGAGCCACTTTATCTTTAACGACTCTCTTACCATTACGTACAGTTGCATGCTTCTCAACTGGTATCAACACCTGAGAAACATTAGCTGCAAGTAAATCATTGTGCTTCATCTCAGCCTCGATGTATTCTTTCACCTTAGCTTCTTTACCACTAACGGCTTTGAGCACATACCACTTATTTCCTGTGTCTGCCATTTCCTTAAAAATTAACCTGGATAAACTACTCCCATTAACGCTTTAAAGATAGAATCCATTGCGAACACCACCAATGCAATGACAAGGGAAGCAGATAATACAACCATTGCACTATGGGTAAGTTCGGCACGTGTAGGCCAAGTAGTCTTATGCGCAAGTTCATTATAACATGTCTTGCAATAATTTACTATCTTATTCATATTATCTTCTAATTAGCACGGGTTGGAGGGCTCGAACCCCCGACACCTGGTTTTGGAGACCAGTGCTCTACCAACTGAGCTAAACCCGTAAAAAAAATCCCCGCCACCGCAGTAGCGGGGAAATATATAGTAAATTACGTATTTACTTTATTACTTAACGTCGTCGAGAATTGCTGTAATCTGACCAGAACCTACTGTACGACCACCCTCACGGATAGCGAAACGAAGACCCTCGTTCAAAGCAACCTTGTAGATCAACTCTACCTCGATCTCTACGTTATCACCAGGCATTACCATCTCAACTCCCTCTGGAAGCTTGATCTCACCTGTACAGTCCATAGTACGGAGATAGAACTGAGGACGATATTTGTTACCGAATGGAGTGTGACGACCACCCTCTTCCTTCTTCAATACGTAGATAGAAGCCTTGAAGTGATCGTGAGGAGTAATAGCACCTGGGTGCACAACTACCATACCACGCTTAACCTCTGCCTTATCAATACCTCGGAGGAGCAAACCTACGTTATCACCTGCCTCACCCTCAGCGAGAACCTTGCGGAACATCTCAACACCAGTGATTACAGACTTCTTATCCTCACCAAGGCCGAGCAACTGAACCTCGTCACCTACCTTGCAACGACCAGTCTCAATACGACCTGTAGCAACAGTACCACGACCAGTGATTGAGAATACGTCCTCAACAGGCATCAAGAAAGGCTTATCAACCTCACGCTCAGGCTCCTGAATCCACTCGTCAACAGTGTCCATCAAAGTCTCTACAGACTTAACCCACTTTTCAACGCCGTTCAAAGCACCGAGAGCAGAACCACGAACGATTGGAGTATCCTCCTCGTAACCATACTGCTCGAGGATCTCATGAAGCTCCATCTCAACGAGCTCAAGCATCTCCTCATCGTCAACCATATCACACTTATTCAAGAAAACAACCAAACGAGGTACGTTTACCTGACGTGCAAGAAGTACGTGCTCACGTGTCTGTGGCATAGGACCATCAGTAGCAGCACAAACCAAGATAGCACCATCCATCTGAGCAGCACCAGTAACCATGTTCTTTACATAGTCAGCGTGACCAGGACAGTCTACGTGTGCATAGTGACGCTTTGCTGTTTCATACTCAATGTGAGCTGAGTTGATAGTGATACCACGCTCTTTCTCTTCAGGAGCATTATCGATCTGATCGAAAGACTTAACTGCCTCAGATGTACCGAGCTTCTCGTTCAATACCTTAGAGATGGCAGCGGTCAGAGTAGTCTTACCATGGTCAACATGACCAATTGTACCAATGTTAACATGCGGTTTGGTACGCACGAATTCTTCTTTAGCCATAGCTTTTCTTTTTATTTATATAAATGAATAATCTGTTCCTCTACCATCCTACTATCTTCTTAGAACGATAGAGCTGTAACTGAGAGTTGAACTCAGGACCTCTTCCTTACCAAGGAAGTGCTCTACCACTGAGCTATTACAGCAAGTTAATAAATTGAGCGGAAAACGGGGCTCAAACCCGCGACCCCCAGCTTGGAAGGCTAGTGCTCTATCAACTGAGCTATTTCCGCAAGTTAAGAAAAAGTGGGTGGTGATGGATTCGAACCACCGAAGGCACAGCCAGCAGATTTACAGTCTGCCCCATTTGGCCACTCTGGTAACCACCCTTATTTTCTTTCTTGAGCCTCTTGTCGGATTCGAACCAACGACCCCGAGATTACAAATCACGTGCTCTGGCCAACTGAGCTAAAGAGGCAAATCCTTGCAGCCATTTTAAGGCTTAAAAAGGAAGCTGTTGTAAAACGGCTGCAAAGATACGACTATTTTTTGGAACCACCAAAACTTTTCGTTATTTTTTTAGTGATTGCGCATTTTTTCTTTAAATTTGGTCAACTGAACCTTCATTGCATCCACTGTCAGATCTATTCCTTCCTCAAAAGTGTCGCATACTTTTTCGACAAAGAGTTTAGATCCTGGCACTGCGACCTCCAGCTGAACTTCCTTATTCATTGCTGTGGCTGGTTTCACGACCTTTAATTGCACCTCTACTTTCTGTATATCTTCATAAGTTTTCTCTAACTTGGCGACTTTCTTTTCGATAAACGCCTGTAACTTCTCGGTAGCATCGAAATGAATCGACTGAATCTTAATTTCCATAGTGACCTCCATTTTTTAAAAGGTTATGCCCTGGGGTGGGCTTCTGTATAAACTCGCTTCAACTGCTCAAAGGTCGTATGCGTATAAATCTCCGTTGTGGAGAGCCGCGAATGACCAAGCAATTGCTTTAAACTCTCAATATCTGCCCCATGGTTTAGCATAGCTGTTGCAAACGTATGCCTTAACACATGAGGGCTTTTCTTTTTCAACGAGCAGAACCTTGCGAGGTTTTCCTTTACGATGCGCTGCACCAAATCAGGTTTGATGCGCAAACCTGTTTCCGATACCAACAGTGCCGCCGTCTTACGACTTACAGTCCTGTTTCTCTCTTCCACATAGTTTTCTATCATGGATTTCAACTCGTTGCCAAAGGGAATAACGCGCTGCTTATCGCCTTTTCCTGTCACCTTTATGAATTGCCCCGTCAAGTTCACCGCCTCATCATCCATGCCTACAAGTTCCGCTAAGCGAACTCCTGTTTCGTAGAGCATCATGATTATCAAACGGTCCCGAAGCCCCTTAAAGTCATCTCCCCAAGCCTGCTTATCGAGCAAGTCATTAATCTCATTCTCTTTCAAGAACTGCGGGAGAGGCCTGCTGCGTTTAGGGCTTCGAATGGCATGAGCAGGATCTGAGGAGATAAATTCCCTTGCCAGAGCAAACTTAAAAAAGCCTTTCACCGCACTAAGACGGCGAGCCACTGAACTGGGGGAATTTCCTTTATCTACCATGCTTTCCATCCAGTCTCGGATAATGTCGGTATCTATGGTCTCCCACGTCAATCCTTCATCTTTATCCAAGAAGTATGCCTCAAATGCATACAGGTCTTCAGCATAACTTATTACCGTCCTCGGAGACCTATTAAGCTCCTGCGACAGGTAATCAAGGAATTCTTTGACAGTCATTTTACGTTACTCATTACCTTTATCGGCAACGAAAATACGAAAATTAATTTGAACTACCAAATTTTTTGAGGTTTTTTTACTATTATTCCTCGTTTGCGCGCAACTGCTGTACGTAAATGGCGTGTTCCATCTTGAGACGCTTCAAAACAGAAGGCTTGTCATACTGCTGACGAGCGCGGAGCTCCTTAACAATGCCTGTCTTTTCGAACTTTCTCTTAAACTTCTTGAGAGCTCTCTCGATGTTCTCACCGTCTTTAACTGGTACAATAATCATTTTGTTTTGCTTTTAATTTATTATGTTAAACTTATGTTGTTTCTTTGCTAAAAGGGCATAGCGCCACAATTTGCGGGTGCAAAATTACGCTTTATTTATCAAACTACCAAGATTTTACACGTTTTTTTGTTCTAAATTGTTCATTTTAGTGGCTTTGTGGCTTCCTTAAGCCAGTTTTTATCATCTTCTTCGAGCCAAGGTGACAGTTTTTCAAACACCATTCTATGATAATCATTAAGCCACATCTTCTCTTCGGGCGTCATCAACTCCATTTCTATAGGAGCAGTGTCTATAGGGCAAAGAGTAAGAGGCTCCATCTTTAGGAATTTTCCAAAATCTGTCTGCACGTAATTTGTAACAAGCAGAGTGTTCTCTATACGAACGCCAAACTCTCCTGCCAGATAGATGCCAGGTTCATCAGTAATGGTCATTCCTGCTCTCAAAGGTGTAGGCTTCCATTCCATACGTATCTGATGAGGACCTTCATGCACGCTCAAGTAAGAGCCCACACCATGACCGGTTCCATGCAAATAGTTAAGGCCTTCACGCCAAAGGCATCTGCGCCCCACTGCATCAAGCTGTGTACCCGAGGCGCCATCAGGGAACTTAACAAGTTCTATCTGTATATGAGCTTTGAGAACGAGTGTATAGATGCGTTTCATCTTCTCGCTCACAGGTCCAAGAGCTATCGTTCGGGTTATATCTGTGGTTCCGTCTTGATATTGGGCACCAGAATCGATAAGAATCATCCCTTCAGGACGAAGCTGAGCATCCGTCTGCGGTGTGGCTTCATAATGAACGATGGCACCATGTTCCTGATAACCGGCAATGGTATCGAAGGAAATATCACGAAAAAGAGGTTGTTCCGAACGAAGGGATGTCAACTTGCGATCAACAGACATTTCTGTTTGTCCACCCATCTCTACCGCCGGCTTCAACCAACGCAGGAACTTCACCATTGCTATTCCATCCCGCAACATAGCCCGCCGGAATCCCTTCACCTCGGTTTCGTTCTTTACGGCCTTCATAACAGGAATAGGCGAAGCCGAAGACACAATCTCCTGACATTTCACAGCCTTCCACAGCCGATAGCTTGTTTCGTCACCATCAAGCAAGATATTATATTCCGAGTAAGTCCTCAGTTCATCTTCCACCTTATTATATTTATATAGGGAGACACCATTCTCGGCAAGATAAGCCGTCACCTGCGGTGTAAGTTTCCGCTCGTCCACAAAAAGAGAAACCTTATTGGAAGAGATCAGCAAATAACTCACAAAGACCGGCACACAATGAACATCCGTACCACGAAGGTTGAGTGTCCAGGCTATATCATCGAGAGCCGACACGAGCATACCATCTGCATGCAGCACACGAAGAGCCTTACGAATACGCGAGAGCTTAGACTGCAAAGTCTCACCTGCATATTCCAGAGGTTGAATCTCAACATGAAAATCAGGAATAGACGGACGATCTTTCCAGATAATATCTAACGGATCAAAATTGGTACGCACAGTGATACCTCCCTTCTGGCGAAGTTCGGCAACCAGCGCCTGCGTCTCATGATAGGAGTTAACCATTCCATCGAGTCCCACCTCAGGAAAATCAACTTCAGCCAACTGCTCTCCCAACCACTGAGCTATAGTAGGCGTACCTTCCACCCGCTGTTTCATCAGTTGATATTCAGTGCCTTTCAACTGCTGTTCTGCAGCTAAGAAATAGCGCGAATCCGTCCACAACGCAGCCTTCGTAAGAGTAACTACAGCAATACCAGCCGAACCATTAAAGCCCGATATCCACTCACGGCCCTGCCAATGAGGAGCCACATATTCACTCTGATGGGCATCAGTACTGGGGAAGATAAAAGCCGCCAATTTTTCACGCTTCATCACTTCTCTCAGACTATCTAATCTTTGTTTTATCACATCTACCATATCCTTAATTGCTAAATAGAGATTACAAAGATAAACATTTTAAGAATTAATCACAAATTTAAGCGAAAAATATTGCACGATTTACATTACTTTTTAGTAATTTTGCGGTCGAAAAAGAAAAAAGCACTCAGAAGGAGCGCTGAAGGTTCAGTCAAAACTTTTCAACAGAAATTATAAACAATTTAAAATATATTGTAGTTATGGAATTTTTAAGTAATGACAAGCTTTTGATCGTCGGTGCCGGCGGTATGATTGGTTCTAACATGGTACAGAGCGCTTTGATGCTCGGCCTCACTCCCAACATTTGTCTTTATGACATCTATGAGCCAGGTGTTCATGGTGTTTTCGACGAAATCCAGCAGTGTGCATTCCCAGGCGTTAACGTAACTTATACAGTAAATCCTGAGGAGGCTTTCACTGGTGCCAAATATATCATTTCTTCTGGTGGTGCTCCTCGTAAGGAAGGTATGACCCGTGAGGATCTTTTGAAGGGCAACTGCAAGATCGCTGCTGAATTCGGTGACAACATCAAGAAGTTCTGCCCAGACGTAGAGCACGTTGTTGTTATCTTCAACCCTGCTGACGTAACAGCCCTCACTGCACTTATCCACTCTGGTTTGAAACCAAACCAGCTCACATCTCTCGCAGCCCTCGACTCTACTCGTTTGCAGCAGGCTTTGGCTCTCGAGTTCGGTGTACAGCAGGATAAGGTAACAGGTGCACACACTTATGGTGGTCACGGTGAGCAGATGGCAGTATTTGCTTCTCAGGTAAAGGTAGACGGCAAGCCATTGTCAGAGATGGGTCTTTCAGCTGAGCGCTGGGAGGAGATCAAGCACCACACTGTACAGGGTGGTTCTAACATCATCAAGCTCCGTGGTCGTTCTTCATTCCAGAGTCCTGCCTACAATGCTGTCAAGATGATCGAGGCTGCTATGGGTGGTGAGAAGTTCACATTGCCTGCAGGTTGCTATGTAAATCATGATAAGCTCGGCTTCAAGAACGTAATGATGGCTATGCCTACTACTATCGACAAGACTGGTGTTCACTTCACAGAGCCTACAGGTACTGCTGAGGAGATCGCTGCCTTGAACAAGTCTTATGAGCACCTCTGCAAGATGCGCGACGAGATCGTTGAGTTGGGCATCGTTCCTGCAGTAGATGAGTGGAAAGAGATGAATCCAAACTTGTAATTCTTCTCTCGTAGAAAGATTATAAGATAAAATAAAGGCTGAATTGTGAGAGTCTAATTCTTGCAATTCAGCCTTTTCATTTTATCTACCTTTAGCCACGATGTACTTCTTCCGCCACCATATCATGTTTTACATTATCAGCATAATATTTCGGAAGAGGCTTGCTCATCGCATAAAGATATTCTGGTTCAAAACCGATTTCATTATTCCAATCGATCGTAAATGGGTCAAGGGTAAAATGACGAAAATACTCTTTATCTGCCAACATTTTAAGCATACCCCTACCCGATGTAACAAGTTCGCTAAAATCAAGCAATCTTGTCTCACCATTGCTAAACTCAGCAACTATACTATAATCGCCGACATAGCTTGCACTCTTTATCGTCAAAATATCATCCATGTTATTCCAAAGGTTTAATTTTATTAGGAGACTTGAACTCTCGTAAGAGTTCCCAATTCTCCATCAACTCTCGTTTGTGCAAGTCCAACCACTCATACACAAGGGTCAAGGCTCTTCTGGGAATCGAACCTTTGACGATACCTTCCTCTATGGTAACAATTGCTTTGTAATCATTGTACCACACATGGAAATGTGGCGGATTATGCTCGCTCACATACATATAAATAACTATCCCATAAAAATGACTTATCTCTGGCATATTTTTGTATTTTAATTTTGATAAGGCAAAGATACGTTTTCATTTCCTATTTTCCAAGAGTTTTGCAAAATATTTCTTCAAAATATATCTTCTATAATATCAGAGCATATACGTGCGGATTTTCTAACTGTCACTGTCACCGTCACCACTTATAAGCAATAAAGTTACATCTTTCCGTAAAAATGATAATCACATTTTGGCATTATTTTTGTAACTTTGCAACCGAAATGGAAAAGATTTCTTTCCTGACAGATAATAGCATATATATAATAAGGTATAGAAAAAATGAAAAAGATAGAAAACAAGACTTTTGGAGGCGAACGACCTCTATTCGGCGCACACGACATCTGCATAGAGGGAATCACCATAATCGATGGCGAATCGGGCATCAAGTGCTGCAGCAATATAGAGTGCCACAACTCCAAGTTCTATGGCAAATATCCATGGTGGCATGTAAACGGATCACTTATCGCCAACTGCTATTTCGCACCCGAGAGCCGTTCCGCCATCTGGTATTCAGACAATATGGTGATGAAAGACTGTACCATTGACGGCCCGAAGTTCTTTCGCAAAATGAGGAATCTCGAGTTAGAGAACGTATCCATCAATGATGCCGACGAGACTTTCTGGAAGGTAGACGGTCTTAAACTGAAAAACGTTAAGTTGCACGATGGCACCTACCCTTTCATGTTCTCTAAGAACATCGTTGTAGACGGCTTGGAAAGCGACTCCAAATATGTATTCCAGTACTGCCACAACGTAGAGGTACACCACGCACATATCACAACCAAGGACAGTTTCTGGGAATGTGAGAATGTGATGGTTTATGACTCAGAACTTAACGGCGAATACCTTGCCTGGCACAGCAAGAACATCAAGTTGGTGCGTTGTCATATCAGTGGAGAGCAACCTCTCTGCTACATGGACCATGTGACATTGGAGGATTGCACCTTCGACCCAGAATGCGACCGTGCTTTTGAGGACTGCTCAAACATCAATGCACACATTAAAGGGGCTATTACCAATATCAAGAACCCCATCTCGGGCAGAATAGAAGCAGACGGTATAGGAAGCATCACCTATACAGAGTTCGCCAAAGCACCAAAAGAAGCATGCAAAATCATTGACAAGTCAAAGTAAAAAGGAAGGAAACTGAATTATGAAATACAATTTTGATGAAATTATAGACCGCCGCGGCACCAACTCCTACAAGTGGGACTTAGTGAAAGAGGAAGGCGTAATACCCATGTGGGTGGCAGATATGGACTTCCAGACCGCCCCTTGCATCATCGAAGCCCTGCAGAAGCGCGTGGCTCACGGCATCTTCGGTTACACCCTTGTTTCCGATTCTTACTACGAGGCTATCATCAGCTGGTTCTCGCGTCGCCATCAGTGGAACATACAGAAAGACTGGATTCTCTACACATCAGGCGTAGTACCAGCCATCTCTTGCTGTCTGAAAGCCATCTGCATGCCGGGCGAGAAGGTTTTGGTACAAACTCCAGTGTACAACTGCTTCTTCTCTTGCATCAAGAACAGCGGTTGCGAAGTAGTAGAAAATGAGTTGAGACGTGTGGGAAACTGCACTTACGAGATAGATTTCGAGGATTTTGAGCGCAAATGTGCTGATGAAAAGACGACTGCTTTCATCCTCTGCAACCCTCACAATCCGGCAGGACGTGTTTGGAAGAAAGAGGAACTGGAACACATGAACAACATCTGCCAAAAGCATGGTGTAAAGGTTATCGCCGACGAAATACACTGCGAACTCATCATGCCAGGCTATCAGTACACCCCATTCGCCAGCATCAACGAGGCTTGCCGTGACAACTGCGTGGTTCTGAACTCACCAACCAAGGCGTTCAATATCGCCGGTCTGCAGATTGCCAACATCATCTGTCCAGATGCCTCTTTGCGCCGCCGCATCGACCGAGCCATCAACATCAACGAGGTTTGCGATGTCAATCCATTTGGCGTGATTGCCCTCCAGGCAGCCTATAACGAGGGAGAGGAATGGCTCGATGAACTCAATCAATACCTTTACGAAAATTACCAGGCAGTGAAAGAGTTCTTCAATACAGAGTTGCCACAGGTTCGCGTTACCCAACTGGAGGGAACCTACCTTGTATGGCTCGACATACTGCCATTCGAGCTGTCAAGCGACGAAGCTTACGAGAAACTAATGAACGACTGTAAGGTATTCGTCAACAGCGGAACGATGTATGGCAGAAAGGCAGGACAAGGTTACTTGCGCCTCAATATAGCGTGTCCACGTCAGACCTTAATGCAGGGACTGATTCGCATCGCACGTGTTCTGAGTCAGTATATGGACGAAGAAGACTTGAGCGGTTGCCCTGCATAATGTTAGAAACAGAAACATATATAAACAGAAAGTTCTTTCAAAATCAAATCAATATGGAAAATGATGTTTTAAAAGCTATAAAAGAGAGAAGAAGTATTCGCCGGTTCAAGGCAGACCAGATAACCGACGAGGAGTTGAAGACAGTATTGGAGGCTGGCACTTGGGCCGCAACAGGACATGGCACCCAGAAGCCATTTATCGTTGCCGTACAGAACACGGAAACATGCGCCCAACTGCGCAAGATGAACGCAGAGGTGATGGGAGTGGAGAGCGACCCCTACTATGGCGCACCAACCATCGTCATCGTTCTGGCACCCTGCGACGAGGTGAACAGCGTGAAAGACGGAAGCCTCATCCTTGGCAACATGATGCTTGCCGCTCACTCCATCGGGCTTGCTTCTTGCTGGATAAACCGTGAGGACGCGATGTTTGCCAGCGAGGAAGGCAAGAAGCTCATGAAGGAATGGAACCTGCCCGAAGGCCTGATGGGTATCGGCGCCTTGGCTCTGGGCTATGCTTCCGCTCACCCTCACACCGTAAAGCCTCGCAAGGAAGATTATTATCGCATCATCAAGTAAAGCGACAATCACAAAAAACATATAGAAGGATAGCCTCAGCACAGAAGCTATCCTTTTTGGTTATTTGAAAAGTACGATAATAGACCCTTGTGGATGTTAATTCTGCCTAAAAATCACCGAAATATTTGGTAATAATCTAAGTTAGGTGTATATTTGCAGCAAAATTAATCTAAGTTAGGTGTATATTTTCACAAATAATAATCTAAGTTAGGTGTATTTTTTGAGCGAACAATAATCTAAGTTAGGTGAAATTATGAGACGAAAAGTATATGAACAACTCTTAAAATGGAAAGAAGAACAGCATGGAGAAAGTGCAGTTCTTATCAACGGTGTTCGACGTGTCGGCAAGAGCTATATAGTGAAAGAATTTGCCCAGAAAGAATACAAAAGCTACATTCTTTTGGATTTCAACAAAGTAAGTTCCAACATCAAAGCATTATTCGAAGATTATTTGGACGACTTGGATACATTCTTCATGTATCTAAGCAGTTATACCAACACCCCACTTTATCCACGAGAGTCTATCATCATCTTTGATGAGGTTCAACTTTTCCCTCGTGCACGCACAGCCATCAAATATTTGGTAGAAGACGGAAGGTATGATTACATCGAAACAGGTTCGCTCGTCTCTATCAAGAAGAATGTGGAAAACATCATGATTCCATCCGAAGAAGATGAAATTCTCATGTATCCTATGGACTTCGAAGAGTTTCTTTGGGCTCTTGGCAATGAAACACTCATGCCTCTTATCTGCATGAACTTTGAGAAAAAGCACGAGATGGGGCAAATGATGCACCGCAAGGCAATGAACTATTTCAGGCAATATCTTATCGTCGGTGGTATGCCACAAGCCGTGGCAAAATTCGTGGAAACGCGAGATTTCAACAAAGTTGACCATGTGAAGCGACAGATACTGACCCTCTACCGCAATGACATACAGAAATATGCATCTACCCATGTATCGAAAGTAACCAAGATTTTCGATACCATCCCTTCTCAACTCCAAAAGCATGAGAAGAAATTTATGTTGAAGGCACTGACCGAAGGGGCAAGAATGAGGGATTATGAAACCGCTTTCTTTTGGTTAAGTGACGCCATGATTGTAAACATGGCTTACAATACGACCGAGCCAAACATAGGTTTGGGCATGAACACCGACGACACAACTCTCAAATGTTATATGTCTGACACAGGGCTGCTCATTAGCCATGCTTTCAACGAGAAAGCCATCGTATCAGAAAGCCTTTACAACAAACTTCTCACTGACAAGTTGGAGTTCAATAGTGGCATGGTTATAGAGAACATCGTCGCCCAAATGTTGCGTTCGGCTGGGCATAACCTATTCTTCTTCTCCAAATACAGCAAGGAGGCAGAGGACAGAATGGAGATTGATTTCCTCATAGCCAAGGACACTATCACCACGAAGCACAACATTTCACCTATCGAAGTGAAATCAACCAACAGATACACGTTGACCTCTCTCAAGAAGTGTATCGCCAAATACGGAAATTATCTATCCACCCCTTACGTCATCCATACGGCTGACTTAAAAATTGAAGATGGAATCACCTATTTGCCGCTGTATATGACAGGGATGCTGTAAAAAGCATCCCTGTCATAATATAAAAAGAGGTTATACAAGCACTAATCCTTGACAACATCTCCTCCCTTGACATACGAAAGAACCAAACGGCGAACCACGGCATGGATGTCGTCTTGAGGGAACTTCTGGCGACATTTCTCCGTGAGGTCCTCACAAAAATACATTTTACTGCCAACCAAGGAAGCAGGAATATCTTGCTTTACAAACACATCGTATGTTGCGATTGCCTTGCCATCCCCAGTGGCAATAGGCACTATATCCCACTTATACCAACTACCAGAAATTCCAGAGCCCACAGGAAACAACTTATAATTTTCTTTCCATTCAGCACGATCCACCAAACTCATACGATAGCTGTAAAAAGAAGTCTCATCCTTGGTGTCCTGCACATTTAATGTATACGTTGCAGCAAGAGCTGAAGAAACTTTTCTCACAAGAATTTGATACTTTTTAGCCCCACCGAAAGGAGGATTTTCCGTCAAGTCTTGCTCTATTTTCTCTTTAATTTGTGGTGCATCCACTACAAATTCCACTTCCCCTGTATAATTGTAAATAGACTCCGATGGCTGAGATGGATTTGGGTAAACACATCCCCTGTCATCATCACCATCATTCTTGTCGCACGCACAGAACGCAAGGGGCGACAAGCAGAGTAAGATTGATAATTTTAATAACTGTTTCATACGTTTTTTCTCCTATAATCAACTATGACTTTTGCGTGGTATGACACCACTTCTTGACGGCACAAAGATAAGACTTTTATTTGAATAAAACAAGAAAATATGGTGGTAAGTATTTATTTCTTACGACTTACCGCCATACTTCAAGCACTTTCCATCATACAAACAAAAGACAAACCGCTGACACTGACAGTCCAATTTTCCGAGCCTTATCTAAGAGAGTGAAAGAGTGTTAATTATTTTTATATTTATATATATAATATTATATACATAAATATAAACTTCTACCCTTACCCTTTTTACCCTGCGGAAAATTGGACTGTCAGTGTCAGCGTCAGCGAATACCATCTTTTTTCTTACAGAGAGGCGACCATATGAAACGCACGGCTGCCTCATGTCTTAGGAGATGATACCGTATGAAACGTACGGTATCAAGTCATAAGATAACGAGAAGTAAATCTTAGTTTTCTTCATTACAAAACTAAGATTTGCAGAAAACTGCCCCTTCGCGCACACTGAAATTTGGTGGTTACAGAAAAAAGCAGTACTTTTGCAACCGTAATTACAAAAATACTGCTTTGTGAAAAGTATGATGTTTCTTTGAGAAAAGAACAAATCCCTAAGAAATTTTTCAAGTAAACTGCTTCAAGCCATAACAGCAGAAAAGCAAGAATAAAGGAAGGCTCAGCACGCCAAGAAGCAACACATAGGTGAAGAACGCTAAATACCTACGCTCATTCAATTTCTTACCATAAGCCACTCCAACGATGCCATCTACGATGAGGACAACGGGAGTCAGCGCAGTACCTATCGGGTAAAGTAAACAAACAAGAGATAGCAAGCCGACAAATGTCCATAATCTTTTTCTATGCTTATCCATCACCATACGATTACCCTTTACCGATGTTTTTACAACTCCACCTTAGAAAGTACCTTATCGGTAGCACCCGAAAGACTCGCTACGAAAGCACCAGCCTTGTCACCGGCCTGCTTCAGGAAAGCCTCATCATTCATCATAGAATTCATCAAGCCCTCAAAACTCTCATAGTTCTGAATTTCAAAACCACCGCCAGACTTCAGCAGGCCCTGAGCTTCCTGGAATTTCTTATTGTTAGGACCGAAAATAACCGGCATATTCCATACGGCAGCCTCCAGGGTATTATGAATACCAACACCGAAGCCTCCACCTACATAAGCCACATCACCATAATGGTACATGCTGCTCAGCAATCCGAAACAGTCGATGATCAGCACGTCAGCCAGAGCTGCTTCCTCGGGAGTGGTCTGTGTGTAGCGCACCACCTTTTTGTCCTTTATCAGAGAAAGAATCTGGCGCAGATGATCCTCGCCTATGACATGAGGAGCTATCAGCAGACGCCAGTCCTTATGCTCATTGAAGAACGGAATGAATATCTCCTCATCAGGTGGCCAGGAACTGCCTGCCACAAAAACCTTATAGTCCTCTTTAGCAGGGATTTCTCCAGCAGCCAAAGCCTCTGCAACGTGTCCCTTGCGGAAAGCATTACATATAGGCAACTGCTTGGCAGCCTCCTTGATCTGGAGCACACGATCAAAACGGGTATCTCCCACCACGTCGACAGCAGTTATGCCAATACTTTCGAGCAGGCGCTTGCTTTCCTCGTTCTGCACGAAGAAACGGGTGAAGCACTTCAGTACTCCGGCATAGCTCCTGCCATACCACTTGAAGAACACCTGGTCCTCGCGGAAGATGCTGCTCACACTGTAGGTAGGAATATTGCGATGCTTCAGAATGTGAAGGAAGTTTGACCAGAATTCATACTTGATGAAGAAAGCCATCACCGGGCGCACCAGACGCAGGAAACGGATGGCATTCAATCGAGTATCCACCGGCATATAACAGATAATGTCGGCTCCCTCGTAGTTCTTGCGCACCTCATAGCCCGATGGCGAATAGAAGGTAAGCAATATCTTGTACTGAGGGAAATCCCTGCGAATACGTTCCATGAGGGGACGCCCCTGCTCGAACTCGCCGAGCGAGGCTGCATGAAACCACACATACTGAGCAGTAGGGTCTACCTTCTGCTTGAGCAGTCTAAATGCTTCACGCTCGCCACGCCACATCTTGCGCACTTTATGGTCGAAAAGGCTCGCAATGGCTATGCCCCAGAGGACCAAATAAATGACTACGTTGTAAATCATGATACCGGAAGTTTGATTGACACTTTATCCTAACACTTCGATGGCCTTGCGCAAGCGCTTCAGGGTTTCCTCCTTGCCAAGGAAGGCTGAGATGTCGAACATGCCTGGACCCTTACCCTCGCCAACGAGTGTGAGACGGAATGCGTTCATCACGTCGCCAAGCTTATAGCCCTTATCCTCTACCCATTTCATCACGACAGGCTCCTGTCCCTCGATAGAGAAATCTTCGATACCTTCAAGCACCTCTGCAAGCTCGGTCATCTGCTGAGCCGAATACTCCTTCCAGCGCTTCTTGGCTGTCTTGGCATCGTACTCGGTTGGTGGAATAAAGAAGAAAGAGCAAAGAGGCCACAACTCATAGACGAAGTTCACACGGTCCTTCATCATGTGCACCACCTGCTTCACACGATCCATCGTTTCCTCCACACCATTGTTGGCAACGATAGGGGCAAAGAGATTGGCTATTTCGTCATCGCTCTTCATCAGTATATACTCATGGTTGAACCAAATACCCTTCTTGAAGTCAAACTTGGCACCAGCCTTCGAACAACGTGAGATATCGAAAGCCTTCACCAACTCATCGAGCGAGAAGATTTCCTGTTCTGTACCAGGATTCCATCCCAATAGAGCCAGGAAGTTGACCACTGCCTCGGGGAAGTAACCGCTCTCGCGATAGCCTGATGACACCTCGCCGGTCTTGGGATCGTGCCACTCCAATGGGAACACAGGGAAACCCAGACGGTCGCCATCACGCTTGCTCAGTTTACCCTTACCCTCTGGCTTGAGCAACAAAGGAAGATGGGCAAAACGTGGCATAGTGTCTTCCCAGCCAAAAGCCTTATAGAGCAACACATGCAAGGGAGCACTTGGCAGCCACTCCTCACCACGAATCACGTGGGAAATCTCCATCAGATGGTCGTCCACGATGTTGGCAAGATGATATGTTGGCAACTCGTCTGCGCTCTTATAGAGCACCTTGTCGTCCAAGATATCACTCATCACCTTCACGTCTCCTCGTATCATATCGTTGACATGAATCTCCTCGCCGGGCTCAATCTTGAAGCGCACAGTATACTGCTTGCCGTCTGCAATGAGCTGGTCAACCTCCTCCTTGGAAAGAGTGAGCGAGTTGCGCATCTGCATACGGGTATGGGCATCATACTGGAAGTTCTGTATCTCGGCACGCTTTGCCTCAAGCTCCTCGGGAGTATCGAAAGCGATATAAGCCTTACCCGCATCGAGCAACTGCTGCACATATTTCTTATAGATGTCGCGACGCTCACTCTGGCGGTAAGGACCATGCTCGCCACCAAAGCTTACACCCTCGTCAAACTTGATACCGAGCCATTTGAATGACTCCAGGATATACTCCTCAGCTCCTGGCACAAAACGATGTGAGTCAGTATCCTCTATACGGAACACAAGCTCACCACCATGCTGGCGAGCAAACAAATAATTATATAAGGCAGTACGAACACCGCCAATGTGCAATGCACCCGTAGGACTGGGGGCAAAACGCACTCTTACTTTTCTATCAGTCATGTCTGAAAATAGCTATTTTTTAAATTTTCTGCAAAATTACACTTTTTTTTGCGATTTTAGCAGTTTTTTTTCGTATTTTCGCAGAGTAATCTAAAAATAGTGGTATAAAATGAGCATATTCAACAACACAGAAGAGAATTACTGGCGAAATCTCGCCACCAAGACCGTACTCGTATGTATCACCGTAGCCATCATCGTGTGGTTCCTGCCACGCAACGAGGGCAGAATGTATCGCTACGATGTAGGAAAGCCATGGATGTATGGATCGGTCATTGCCAAGTTCGACTTCCCTATCTACAAAACAGACGAGGCCATCAAGCACGAACAGGATTCCCTGCTCAAGCACTTCCAGCCTTACTACAGTCTCAACCCGCTTATCGAGAAAAAGCAGGTGGAGCGATTCCTGCACGACTACGAGCAGGGCATCAACGGTCTGCCCAAAGAATATGTGGGCATCGTGGCAAAACAGATGCAGGAAATATACCAGATGGGCATCATCAACACCAACGAATACAACAACATCTTCAAGGACTCCACCAGCATGATACGATTCGTGAGTGGTAAAAATGCCAAGAGTCTCAAGGTGAGCAGTTTCTACTCCACCATAGCCGCCTACGAGCACATCTTTGCCAACGAGAAACTCGCAGCCCAGCGAGCCATCCTCTCACGGTGCAACCTCAACAACTATATAGAGGCCAATATCGTGTACGATAAAGAGAAGAGCGATGCCGAGAAAAACGATCTGCTGAGCAGCATTCCTTTGGCAAGTGGCATGGTGATGAGCGGACAGAAAATCATCGACCGTGGAGAAATCGTCAACGATTACACTTGCCGTGTGCTCAACTCTTTCGATAAGGAGATGAAGCGCAGAAGCTCCACTCAAGACGAAATCATGACCACCTTCATCGGCCAGATTCTCTTCGTGCTGATACTCGTCATGATGTTCACCTCCTACCTCACGCTCTTCCGCAAAGACTACTTCGAGAAGCCACGAAGCCTCACCATGCTCTACACGATGATCACCCTCTTCCCTATCCTCGTGTCGATGATGATGAAGCACAACTTCTTCTCGGTCTATATCATCCCCTTTGCCATGGCTGCTATCTTCGTCAGGGTGTTTATGGATTCCCGAACGGCATTCATCACCCATGTCACGATGATTCTTATCTGTGCCGCAGCAGTAAAGTATCAGTACGAGTTCATCATCGTGCAGTTAGCATCGGGACTGGTGGCCATCTACTCGCTCCGCGAACTGTCCAAGCGGTCGCAGATATTCATCACAGCCATACTCGTCACCATTTCGAGTTGCATCGTCTACTTAGCTCTTCAGCTCATGCAGGACAACCAGGTGTTCAACATCGACCCGAGCATGTACACCTATTTTATCATCAACGGCATCTTCCTGCTGCTCTCCTACCCGATGATGTACCTCATCGAGAAGATGTTTGGATTCATCTCCAACGTGACACTCTTCGAGCTTTCCAACACCAACAAGGGACTGCTCCGAAACCTGAGCGAGATAGCTCCTGGCACCTTCCAGCATTCCATCACCGTGGGAAACCTGGCTGCCGAAATTGCCAACCGTATTCATGCCAACAGTCTGCTGGTACGTACCGGTGCGCTCTATCATGACATCGGCAAGATGACCAATCCGGTATTCTTTACCGAAAACCAAGCTGGTGTCAATCCTCACGACCAACTCTCCGACCTGGAGAGCGCACAAATCATCATCAGCCACGTTACGGAAGGACTGAAGCTTGCCGAGAAATTCAATCTGCCAGGCATCATCAAGGACTTCATCTCTACCCACCACGGCACAGGACTCACCAAGTATTTCTATATTAATTATTGTAACGAGCACCCCGACGAGCAGGTGGACAAGGAGATGTTCCAGTATCCTGGTCCTAACCCCTTCACCCGCGAGCAGGCCATCCTGATGATGGCAGACACCGTGGAGGCAGCATCTCGCTCACTCAATGAATACACAGAGGAGAGTATCAGCACGCTCACCAACAAGTTGATAGACAGTCAGGTGGCAGGCGGTTTCTTCAGGGAGTGCCCTATCACCTTCCGCGACATAGCCTTGGCCAAGTCTGTACTCATCGAACGTCTGAAATCCATCTACCACACCAGGATTTCCTATCCACACCTGAACAAGTAATATTTTTGCATAAAAGAAGCGAGGGTGCGTCATTGACTGATGACGCACCCTCACTCTTTTCATATCGATTTATCAATTAAGATTTTTTACTTCACAACAACCTTCCTCGCACTTCCGTCGCTATACTTCACGATGTTCAAGCCCTTAACAGGAACAGCCAATCGCTGACCATTTACAGAATAGCGAGATACTTCCTCAACATCAGTAGAGGTTGTAGTCTTGTCGATACCTGTTGGATCGAATTCTACTATATTCTCAAAGTAGCCTAATTCAGAGAGCCTGTAATTATCATAAGTTCCCTTAGGTACATAAAGTGTACATTTCCTGGAAGCACAACCTTCGAATGCATAACGACCTATTCTTGGTACTTTCTCTGCATATACATATATACTCGTTAATCCGCTACAGTAAGAGAATGCGAACTCGCCTATTGAAGTAATACCAGCAGGAAGGGTTAAACTCGTTAATCTGCTACAGCCAGAGAATGCGTACTTGTCTATTGAGGTAATACCAGCAGGAAGGGTTAAACTCGTTAATCCGCTACAGCGAGAGAATGCGTACTCGCCTATTGAAGTAATACCAGCAGGAAGGGTTAAACTCGTTAATCCGCTACAGCCATAGAATGTGTCATCGCCTATTGAGGTAATACCAGCAGGAAGGGTTAAACTCGTTAATCCGCTACAGCCATAGAATGCGCGACTGCCTATTGAGGTAATACCATCAGGAAGGGTTAAACTCGTTAATCCGCTACAGTCCAGGAATGCGCCATAGTTTATTGAGGTAATACCAGCAGGAAGGTTTAAACTCGTTAATCCGCTACAGTATGCGAATGCGCTAATGCCTATTGAGGTAATACCATCAGGAAGGGTTAAACTCGTTAATCCGCTACAGCGAGAGAATGCGTACTCGCCTATCTCGGTAATACCAGCAGGAAGGTTTAAACTCGTTAATCCGCTACAGCCATAGAATGCGTACTCGCCTATTGAAGTAATACCAGCAGGAAGTGTTAAACTCGTTAATCCGCTACAGTATGCGAATGCGTCATAGCCTATTGAGGTAATACCAACAGGAAGGGTTAAACTCGTTAATCTGCTACAGTCTTTGAATGCTTTCTCGCCTATTTCATCATTAGAAGTATAACAATTATCACCAGGATAATAACTATCCCCACCTTTTACAATCTTCGCCTCAGACAAATCTAATACAGAAAGCTTTCCTTCTGTACCATATCCCCGATTATCTCTTCCTGCCATCTCACGAATCATGTTCCAATCCGTACCATTTATCTCACCAATAATCTTCAGATTCGTAATTTTATACATCTCACTACTTGCAATCTTGTTAGGCAAAGTACCTGCCTCTTCCAACTTGATTGTAATCTGCTTGGTAATCAAGTCGTCATTAGCTGCTTGGATTGATAAATAGCCAAGCAACATAAATACCGCAATTAAAAACAGCCCTTTAAACGTAAAATTTCTCATAGTTCTATTATTTTAGTTTATATTCTTTTGAAACATGTGTACAGACATAGTCAGCTATCGCTTTCCTCTTTGCCCTATTCTACATCAACGGGGCGTACCATAATCGTACTTTTTAATGTGAAACAATTGATTTATAAACAACAAGGAGAGTATGTTTCAACTCTGTTTGAGCAGAATGGATATCTGTCTGCAAAGGTAAATAAAATATTTTAAATGTAACACCTTTTTCAGAATCTTTTTTGATACAAAGTAGCGAAAAAGATAAATGATCTCTTTAGCCTATAAAAAGTTCTGTTCCGCCCTTTGCAATGTCTGTTCAAAGGCTTTGAACGGAATTATTATAGTTGTTTAAGAACAAATTCATAACAAACAGGAAACAATTTGTATGCTATTAAAGTAAAAACACATGGCTATAGGGGTGCTGGGTAGTTACTTGCAAAAGTTGGATAATAGTACCAACTTTTGTCTCCCTATTTCTTATCCCGAACAGAAGTAAAACTCTGCACAGATTTTAAAATATGTGCAACAAAACCCTATTTTTCTGTTAATATGTTTTAAATAAGCGCACCTTTCTGTACCCAAATAGAACATTCTTCTTACCTTTGCGGACGTTTTTATTTAAAATTATTAAAATGAAGAAACTAAAATTAGTTTGTGTTGCCATTGCGATGGCCTGTGCAACACCTACATTGGCAGGTGGTTTGCTCACAAACACAAACCAGCACGTAGCATTCAACAGAATGATGAGCCGTGAGGCTTCAATCGGTATTGACGGAGTTTATTACAATCCGGCCGGAGTTGTATTCATGGGTGAAGGTCACCATCTCGCCATCAACTGGCAGTTGGCTTTCCAGACACGTACTATCAACAATGACTATGATTTGTTTACCAACAATGTAAACAATCCCATCACTCCTCGCGATTTCAAGGGTACGGCTTTTGCTCCTGTTATCCCTTCTTTCCAGTATGCCTACAACAAGGGCAAATGGTCTTTCCAGGCAAGCTTCGCCCTCACTGGTGGTGGCGGTAAGTGTACCTTCGACGACGGACTGGGATCATTCGAGAAGATTGTAGCCGAGACTGCCATTGCTGCTTGCGGACTGGCAGGTGTCGTTGACCAGACTTTAGGCAATACACTCGGTCAGCCAGGCATGGAAATGTTCACTTCAGACCAGGCTTTCGGCAAAACCGGCAAGTACAGCTTCAACAGCTATATGCACGGTCGCCAGTATTACTATGGTCTCTCTGTAGGTGCAGCATATAAATTCTGTGATAACTTCAGCGCATTCTTGGGTGTTCGCGGTGTCTATGCCCTGACCAACTACTATGGATATGTAGAAAACATCAATGTAGGCAACATGCCTCTCTATAAGGTACTCGACCCTACCAAGGAAAAGTCTGCCAACATCGAGTTGAGCTGCGACCAGAGTGGTGTAGGCTTCACTCCTATCATCGGCGTAGATTACAAAACAGGTCGCTGGAACTTCTCTGCTAAATACGAGTTCAAGACCCGTATTCGCCTGAAGAACAAGTCAGTAAACCAGACTCCAAGTATCGGTAACTTGCCAGCCAACCTTGCCAATCAGATGACAGGCATCCTGACTGCAAAATATCAGCAGGCTGGCCTTCCACTTGAGCAGGCTAAGCAACAGGCAGAAAACACTACTAATGCAGTATTGAATGACCCAAAAGTAGGAGCTACTATGATAGGCTTGAAGACCCAGTTTGACCAGAAGTTGAACAAGGCAATCGGTGAATATGAGGACGGCAAGAAGATTGCTGGCGACATTCCTGCTTACTTGGCTTTGGGAGTAGGCTACAGCCCTGTAGATGCAGTAAGAGTAAACGTAGGTTTCCACTGGTTCGACGACAAGAATGCCACATCTTACAACAACCGCAACAAGGAGTTGAAGCGTGGTACCCTGGAGTATAATGCCGGTGTAGAGGTAGACGTAAACAAGAAGATCACTCTGAGTACAGGTTGGCAGAACACCAACTATGGTTTGTCTGATGAGTATATGGATGACAAGTCATTCGTTGTAAGTTCCAACTCTGTTGCCGTCGGTGGTGTTTATCACATCAACAAGAAGATGGATCTCAACGTGGCATATTTCCACACATTCTATCAGCACAAGAAGACTACCGAAAAGGTACAGCTCACAGCAGACAGAAGCTTGAACTACTCTTCTGACTATACCCGTAACAACAACGTCTTCGCAGTTGGTCTCGACATCAACTTCTAAGAGCAACATTCCAAAAGCATAACTACATACAATCGCAAAAGGCTATCCCAATCTTTTGAAAGGGATAGCCTTTTTTATTTTTATGTTCATTGGCTCTATACAAAGACAAGATCATTGCCATCATATCAGTCTACATGGGGTCGACATCATAGTAAATCTGCAATGCGCCATAGCGAGGGTCCTTCGACATTTGCTCCTGGGCATATCTCAGATATTCTCTCACCTTTGCCTGATTGATGCCATTCTCGAGTTTGATAACAATCTTACGGATGTTCATGGTCTTCACCTTTGCCACCGCTGGCTTGTCGGGCCCAAGGACCCTGTCGCCAAACCAGGAGCGCAAAGTCTGTCCCAACTCCATACTCGCCTGATGGCATACCTGCTCGTGCTTATGCTTCAAGAAGACGTAGACAAGATGGTAGAAAGGAGGATAATGGAAAGCCCTTCGTTCCTCCAACAAGTCTTGGTAGAAGCCTGTATAATCGTTATGAACCACCTGCGAGATGACAGGCAACGTGGGCGACTTGGTCTGCAATATCACCTTGCCTCGCTTGCCCTTTCTCCCGGCCCTTCCGCTCACCTGAGCCATCATCATAAAGGCATGCTCGTAGGCTCGGAAGTCGGGATAATTGAGCATGGAATCGGCATTCAGTATGCCCACCACACTCACCTTGTCGAAATCCAGTCCCTTGGAGATCATCTGGGTGCCAATGAGCAGATTGGTCTTACCCGACGAGAAATCATCTATCAGCCGCTCGTAAGCATTGCGGGTACGGGTGGTGTCCAAATCCATACGGGCGATACGAGCCTCGGGAAAAATATCCGTCAGTTGGTCTTCGATGCGCTCGGTACCCAGACCTCGCCCCATGAGTTCTGTACTTCCACAGTTGGGGCACTCCACTGGCACAGGATAAGTATATCCGCAATAGTGACAGGTGAGCAGGTTGATATTCTTATGAAGTGTAAGCGACACATCGCAGTTCTTGCACTTAGGCACCCATCCGCATACCTTACACTCCACCATCGGTGCAAAACCACGACGATTCTGGAACAGAATGGCCTGCTCGCCATGCGACAAAGCCTCGCGTATGGCTGCTAAAAGTTGAGGAGAGTAGGCACCAGTCATCATCTTGCGATGCCGCAAATCCTTTACATCCACCACCTGGATTTCGGGCAACTGTATGTCCTTGTATCGGGTTTTGAGTTCCACCAATCCGTACTTGCCTTCCTGCGCATTGTAATAACTCTCCATAGAGGGTGTGGCTGTACCCAAAAGAACCTTACAGTCGGGATACATACCTGCCAACACAATAGCAGCACTGCGGGCATGATAGCGGGGGGCAGGTTCTTGTTGCTTAAAGGATGTTTCGTGTTCCTCGTCGATGATGACAAGTCCGAGATTCTGAAAAGGGAGAAAGACTGCACTTCGAGCCCCAAGAATAACATCGTAGGGATGAGCTGACATCTGTTTCTGCCATATCTCCACTCGTTCGGCATCGCTATACTTGGAATGATAAATGCCAAGACGATCGCCAAAAACTTTGTGCAGACGTTCCATGATCTGTACCGTGAGAGCTATCTCGGGCAGAAGATAAAGCACCTGCTTGTGATTGTCGAGAGCCTGCTTGATGAGGTGGATATACACCTCGGTCTTGCCACTCGAAGTCACGCCATGAAGAAGCACCACATTTTTCTTCATCATCTGAAGGAGAATCTTGTTGTAAGCTTCCTGCTGGGCTATGGAAAGTGGTTTGATCTGCTCGAAGTGACTCTCACCTGAGGTATTCAGTCGTCCCACCTCCTCCTCGTAAGTAAAGAGAATGTCGCGGTCGATGAGCGATTTGACGATGGCAGAAGTGCAATGAGCCTCATTCATCAGCTCTTCCTTGGTGACCTTCTTGATGCCTTCGCGAGGCGTATCGTTCTCTAAACTGTCCCAATGGGAAAGGCTGAGAAATGTAGCAAGGGCTTTAGATTGCTTCAGGGCACGCTGCAACATGTTAAGAGCCACATGCAGGGAAGCTTCGTTGCGGTATTTGCTCGTAAGCTCCACATACAATTCCATCCTGGGTTTGAACTTCTCTGCAGACTTCATGCCTGCAGGCATTGCGGCATTGTATACATCGCCCAAAGGTGACATATAATAGTTGGATATCCACGACCATAACCTGTACTGCCGGTCAAGAAGTGTGGGAGTAGCATCCAGCACCTGCTCTATCGGCTTGACCTTAAAGGACGGCTTCTCCTGATGCACCTTTACCACCATGGCAATGTACTTCTTGCTCTTGCCCAATGGCACAAGCACCCGTTTACCAAAAACGACACACCCTTCCATCCCTTCGGGGACAGAATAGGTAAACATGCCAGGTAGCGGCAAGGGCAATATGACATCGACATACTTCATACCCTGCAAAGGTAACAATAAAAAAGCAGATACCCAACATCAGGTATCTGCTTTTATATATTTTAATATGTATCTCCTATGCTTAGAACCAATAGCCAAGAGAAATCTGCCAGGTATTGTTTCTTCCCTTCACGACAACAGGATTACCATTGGCATCAGAAACTCCCATATCCATACTGCCGGACTTGTTGCATTCAATGTTGTAGTTGACTGAAGCCTGCAGATGGCTCAACAAAGTTACACCGGCGCCCACATTCACACTAAAGTTTGCCTTTTTCAAGGAATAGCTGCTGGATTCATCCCATTTGAAATTCTTATTTCCTACATTGATTCCCCACTGCGGACCTGCAAAAAGGAAGATATTAGCCAGACTGCTCAGCCCAAAACCATAACGGACATTCACAGGAATATCAATGAATTTTTGTGTAACTGTGGTTGAATTATAAGTTCCGCCCACAACATCGTCGGCAACTTTCACCTTAGCCTCCTTCTGATCATATAAAGCGGCAACGTCAAAACTTAAGCCTGTAACAGGCACTGTCACCTTAACCATAGGACCAAAGAAAAATCCTGCACGGTTTTCCGCATCCCAGTTGTCTCTACTGAGCTTCAAATTGCTGACATTCAAGCCACCCTTCACACCTAACTTAATCTGTGCCTGAGCAGGATTAGCAAAGAAGAGCGAAACCGCCAACACAATAAATGATAATACTTTCTTCATACCTTATATTATAAACCTATTATTAATGACGCTGACGACGAACCGAAACTCGGGCTGTACTGGATCCTGACGAACCGGAACTACGCTGACGACGGGTCTTGACTGTAGACGAAGAACCAGAAGTTCTGCTTCTGCGATTCTTCTTCACACCCTTCACGCCCTTCGCATTCTTCTTGTCGGCATTGGCAATACTGTCAAGAGAATCTTTGCGCGCCTGATCGCCCCAGATATTCTTCTCGAAGGCAGCCAACTCTGACTCTATCTTCTTCTGCTCCTTGCTCAGAGCAGAATCGGTAGGACAATATTGAGCCAAGGTTTTACCCAACATATTGGTCGTCTTGTATATCTTGCCCTTATACTGGTTCTTGACAAAATAATCGTCTATACTCATCATGGCAGCATTATTGAGATTACTCGTCATTATCTGCTGCTTGGAGAGATAGGGAGCAAGGTCAGAATACTTCATCCAGAAGAGAGGATACTTGGTTCCGGCATCACCAAAATCGTCTTCACGTGTCATAATAGGACACAAGGCGATTACCTTGGTATGGAATGTGGCGGTATGCTGGTCGTAGTATGTGGCTTCTTTCACATAGTAAGACTTTACCTCACGAGAAGGAATATCGCTGTCATCGAGTGTCAAAGCTCCATTCTTACGCTCATAATAGATGTGATAATTATCCATGAAGGCCTTAGGCACAACACGATCCTCGTAGTTGAAACTCTCATGACCATCCAAGCGATACTGGTAGGCACGAACACGACCGCTCAACATCAGCTTGAACATATAGGTAAAGAGATTCATCTGACCACCGACAGGCTCCACAGGATAATACAATGGTGCATTGGCATCATCATTTAAGTCGAGCTCACGATAGATATCACGTCTCCATACCACATCGTCGCCCATGGTGGCCGATGTAGGGAACATTATCTGCGCACGAGTCGTCATGTTGTTGGCATTCGACTGCTGCTTGGCTTTCTGCTGTGCCTGTCTACGAGCTTCTGGCTGGGCATTCGCACCGATTGTCAGCCCCGCAAGCATCAATAACAAAAATATCTTTCTCATTATAATATCTTTATTTCTAAACAATAAGATTCTTCACTCTTTGCATTTCTCTACCTCACAATCACCTCCATGGCTGCAGGGAGGTTACGGGTAATTCCATCAGGCCCCACTGCCTTGATGTGAGAGATATAGAAACGACGGTTTCTCGACAGTCTGCGGAACTCCTCACGCTGACGCTCAGAGAAATTGGCTCCAGCCGAAGCCAAAGGTACTGCATTACCCATATTGTCGAAGAAAACAGTCTCAAAACTCAATACACGGAAAGGAATATCCAATAATCCGTCATCAATTGCCGCATGAATACCTGAAGCGCCCATCAGGGAAGCTTTCGACAAGGCGCCACCACGGAAGCGGTTGGTACCCAAAGCCAAGTAAGCTGTTGGATCGGGTAGTTTCCTTACATGGAATACAAATGGAGGCATCGTTCTCGTCTGCCCCTTGTCACGGGCAGTAACATGTATCATCACGTCCTTACCCACTGCTGATGGTACTGCCACAAAACGTCCGTTGCCCTTCGATATGAACGAGCCACCTGTCATCGTTGCAGATACAGCATTGGCAGGAACTCCTGGCACACTGATGCTGACAGGATTATGGAAACCTGCATACAATACATTCATCATATCTGCTGCCACTGTGGCAGTATTAGGTGCTGGAATTACAGTATACTTCTGCAGGAAGTTTCGACGCATCACATCGCCTCTGGCATTCTGCATCAGGATATAGCCACCAAACTGGTGCTCGCCAACTCCACCTGCTGTGAACGAATACTGACCATGAGCAGTGTTCACTCTCACTCCATTGACATAGATCTCAGGCTGCTGAGTTGTATCGACTGCTGCCATCACGATGTTGGCATTGAAACGCTCGCCAGGATAAAGAGTTGTCTTCTCGGGAATAACAAAGGCGTCAAGCTTGTTGACTCTTATATCTTTCATGTCGATATTGGAAACCAAGGTATGCAACACTTCACCCTCGGCATAACGAACATCGCTCTGCAACTTAGACAACAAAGTAACGGCTGCTGCCACGGGCATATTCTCAAACATGTACTCCTGCCAGTTCTTGCCCAAATTCTTTGCATCCTTAGGCACACGGGTAGAAAGATTGCTCTGGATGATTTTCTTCTGATGCTCATCGGTGACCATCATCAATATACGATCACGATAGCTGTTGATGGCACGATATAATTTGCCACCCTTACCAGAACCAGGAGCCAGCATCACTATACCTGCCGCCTCAAGATTATCCTTATTCTCTATATGCAATACATCTCCATCGCTTCCATCAGCTTCACGCACGATGGCTTCCTTCAGCTGCTGGGCAAAGTTGTAGAGCGAATCGCTCATTTCCTTAACCTGTGTCGCCTTCTCAAACCATGCCTTTACCTTGGCAGGATTCTGCTTCATCTGATCAGCAAAATTACTATATAAGGCAGCATTCTCGGCAGAAGAGTTGGCTGTTGTACGGTTCAGACTCTCCTCTACTATAGAAAATCCATTGAGCACCTCGGTAGAGATGTTCAATGCCAGCATAGCCATCAAGACGAGATACATCAGGTTGATCATCTTCTGGCGAGGCGATATAGGTCTTTTCTTTATTGCCATTCTTTAATTTGCTTATTTCACTTGTTTTCTCCCTCTTCGTCCGTAGAGAGAGTTCGTATCTCTATGCTTTTTAATCTTCACTCACATGGGGTGCGGCTGCCCTCATATTGACAGTCATCGCCTCAATCATACGAGTATAGATCTTGTTGAGTTTCTCTATCTGCTGAGCCATCTTGCGACTCTGCTCATTTATCTGGTCGATAGTGCCAATTTGCTGACTGGCACCCTTCAACTGCATTTCATAAACCTTACTGATACCGGTAAGAGTACGGTTCAGATTCTCCATCTCCTCGCTGTCACGAGTAAGTCGGTTGCTCTGCTCATTCACCTTCTCCAAGGTCTCTACCAACTTCTTCAACTCTTCCACATAGTTGCTTTGAGCCTCGGCCATCTCGGGAGTAGTATTCTGCTGACTTCCTATCCAGACACCATTGGCTACAGACTGCGGCGTGCTATCATCACTGCCACAGGCCACTGTCTGAACAGGCTTCTCGAGAGAATCGCTTACCTCAGGATCTGCCATACTGATAGTTGAAGCAGAAGAAGAGGCCTGAGGATTGCCTACGACAACGACAGAAGGCTGAACATTACCAACAGGTGAAGCCTGAGAGGAAGCAACACGTCCTTCTTCATAGGTCACTTTACCTGTCTCGAGATATTCCTCAGTCACATGAGTAGGGATATCTCGCCCGTCAGCAGTCTTGTCGAAAGGACGGTCGAAGGCGGAAAGAAAGAATACCACAACCTCGGTTCCCATACCAAGGAACATCATGAAATTAGCTCCAGGCAGGTGGGTCAACTTAAACAACGCACCAGCAATAACGACAGAAGCACCCCAACTGTAAGCATAGTTCAGAAAGGTCTGACCAGGCACACTGTCCATCCATCTTTGCAGACGGTATACGATATTGAATTTACTATATTCGCCCATGGCTATTATCTCCTTTTCTTTGTTTTTATTGTTTTTTGTTTAGCACTCGATGTGGTAGCAAGACTTCTCACACATCTGAATCCTATATATGACCGTGGTTGATTCTGATATTCCCAGGAACGCCATGCCGAACGGATAAATGACTCTGGATCTTTCCATGACCCTCCGCGTACACTTTTCTTTTTCAGACGATAGGGATCTTCCTTGGCTGCATTGTAGACAAGAGTAGGATTCAGATCGTTCATTGCATCAACTCCAGCCTCTGTAAATACTGTGCTGGTCCATTCTGCCACATTTCCGGCCATATCATACAAACCATTGGAATTGGGTGAATATATAGCCACCTTGCTGGTTATCAGATTGCCATCCTTGGTGTAGTTACCACGATCGGGTTTAAAGTTGGCATAGAAACAACCATCGCCGTTCTTTACATCCTTGTTGTCCCATGGAAACTCGTTCTGATCCTTACCTCGAGCGGCAAACTCCCATTCTGCCTCAGTAGGGAGACGGTAACGCTGAACGAACCTTGCCTCAGGGCCTAAGCCTTTCAGCAGATAATCTGTACGCCATGCACAGAAGGCATTGGCCTGTTCCCAGGTAACACCTACTACAGGATAGTCGTTATAAGCTGGATTGCTGAAATAGCTTCTCAGATAAGTCTCATTGTCTGAGTTTCTGAAATCGTTGACCCAACAAGTAGTATCGGGATATACATTAACAATGTAGGTGTTGAGGAAATCCCAAGGACCCGACAACTGACGGTTAATGGTTTCACGGACGATTTTTCCTTCATCATCCACATAAGCTGTATCCTTGGATATCATCACCACCTCGTTTGGATCAATATTGATATCTGTATTCAGGTTGCGCTCCTGTGGATTGATACGGTTGCGACGCAAAGCCGCAGCTGTATAGTCATAAATCTCATATTTATAGTTCAACTGGCGACAGTCTATCAATTTCTCCCCCGTAACAGGATTGACAGCATAAAGACTCTCTATCGCCCGCTGCTCATCTTCGTTAGGTTTCTTGGGAAGTTGTTTCTTCCAGTTGACACGCGGAGTTACAGGATTACCCTGCTTGTCCTCAGTAATCATATAGGTTTCATCGCCACCATAGGCGGGATCTGCCAAACGGGTACGAAGAATAGAATCCCTCACATAGGATACAAACTGCTTGTACTCTGAATTTGTGATTTCGGTATCATCCATCCAAAAACCATCTACAGAAACTTCCTTGCGAGGTGTTTTCTCTCCCCACAGCGAATCTTCTGTTTCTAATCCCATCTTCAGGAATCCTCGATTGATTTTTACCATTCCATAAGGTGCTGGTTCTGCAAACCCCCCCCCCCCCCCCCCCCCCCCCCCCCCGCCTCTACCGGAGACCGAGGCTGACTTGGCTCCAAAGCATCCTGTTAATGCCAAGAGAGCTACTGCCGAACAGAGGGATAATATACATTTCTTCATATTCATGTTTGCTTATAATATTCTTACGCTTTTGTGCTTGTTTCTTCCTTTTTTAACAAGATTGATATCGGTCTGATAACCTACAAAGAGTTCGTGGCTACCATTACCTGGTGAGATGGCTGAAGTATAGAACTCATAGCTATAACCTAACACAACACCATGAAAACGGCCACCTATGAGGCCGGTCACAGAATTGGTGGGACTATAAGAGACGCCTCCATAGAGCATCTTCTTCTCATGAGTATACACCAGACGACAACTAACATCTCCACGCCAAGCTACTCCGTCATACTTCACAAGAGCAGAAGGCTTCACTGATAAAAACGGATTTCTCAACTTAATATTGTATCCTCCTGTCAAATAATATACTGGAGAGATGTCTATTTCATTGGTTTCACCTAACTCTATCTTGGGAGAAGTGAGGTGCTGGGCAGAAACGCCTACGTACCAAGCGCCATGCATATAGTAAACACCTGCACCAATATCAACAGAATTTCCATTTACATTAGTCTTCGGTAAAGCAGGGTCGTTGCCTTCCTCTACATCCACCTTGCTTCCATCGAAACTTTCAGAGATAAAGCCTGCCTGTATACCTGCACTCAACATTCCACCAAAAAGTCTTCGCTTGAAGGCATATTGGGCTGCCAGGCGCTGATGGGTGAAAAGGCCTATCTGATCGTTCATCAGTTGAAGACCTACGCCATGATAGCTTTTCAAAAGATAAAAAGGCATGTCAGCCGATACATACATCGTTCGTGGGTTGTGTTCATAACCTGCCAGGTCTATGGCATAAGCGCCCGTTACGTTCAATTTAGCCTGTTTTCCAACTGAAGCTGGATTAAAAGAAGGCTCCATATCGAAATAATGACTAAACGAAGGATCATACTGAGCATTCACAGACAGAACACCCAGCAACAGGACGTATAATATAATGAGACGTTTCAACACAATTAAATAACGAAATAATACGATTTTTATTGTATATAGGCAATATTCGATTTATAACATATCATTATAAGGTAAACAGAATAATAATAACCAACCTAAAGATAGAATACCTTTTTATAGTAATAACATATCGTATATACCTATTTATATATATATATTATATACGGGAAACACAAGATAGTACAAAGTGCAAACGATAAAGGCTGCCCAAAATGAGCAGCCCTATCATCGACTTATTAATATTCGTCGTCATTCCATAAGAAGTCATCCTTTGAAGGATAATCGGGCCAAATGTCCTCAATGCTTTCATAGACATCACCCTCATCTTCTATCTCCTGCAAATTCTCCAGAACCTCCAGAGGCGCACCCGAACGAGTTGCATAATCTATCAACTCTTCCTTAGTAGCAGGCCATGGTGCATCTTCAAGCTTCGAAGCTAATTCAAGTGTCCAATACATAGCTGTCTTTTTTTAGATTTATATTTGCGTGCAAAAGTAATAAAATATATTTTATCTGCAAGCATTTGGAGCATTTTTTCTTAATAAAACAGAAGAATAATGCAATTATTACATTATTTTATCCATATTTGCCCACAATAATCAAAAATTCACCTCATAATGCTGCTTGTAAACGGACTTATCGAAAAACACAATGCCACAATAATATAGATGGTAAGTAATACCGACATGTACATCAGCTTGAAGTTTTTTCCACAAAGCATGATTCTTGTTGTTAATACCATTAACAACCATCAAGGTTTGAGATGTGCATTTGGTCAACAATTCATCAAGCACATCAGCTGCATATTCCAGGTCAACCCAAATCAGTATGCGGTCCGTGTTCGGAACGCAACGAAATGCACTTTTTTCCAAGAATTCTGAAATCGCACCTGACTTCATTCGATGACATCCGGCCTGAGCATACTTTAAAAACTGAGGTTGATCACAGTAACAGAAATCTGGCTGCCAAAAATTAGCTAAACGAAAGAATAGCCTCCCCAACTTATGTTGATGTTTGGACAACATATTCATATGCTCCTTCAATTCTTCATAAGCATAATAAGGATAATGTTCATTAATGACGTAACGGATAAACCGATACGCCGAAGGAGACTGAACACCAAAACCGCGACAATGAGTACATCGTTTCAGCCAAATCCATGAAGATTTCAAAAAATAGAGCATAATCACATAGAATGAATAACAAATATATAATTTCAAAATTGAAATGTCACAAAGATCGGTGTAAACCCCAAAAGAGATACACCAAAGAACGGACATCACTCATATACAGAATGAACCAAAGATTAGAACGAATCAAAGATCAAAATGTGACAAAGTATGGATGCAAAGATACAAAAAAAACCTCAATTATCAAAAGATAACTGAGGTTTCTTATAAAAGGAGGCGGCTACCTACTCTCCCGCATTGCATTGCAGTACCATCGGCGCAAGTGGGCT
>ERZ780214.109-NODE-109-length-41017-cov-32.1549_pt1 | contig 41017 bp, 32 predicted proteins | sample MGYA00510976_ERZ780214 | MGnify/ENA primary metagenome ERZ780214 (study PRJEB29588, sample SAMEA2154920) | human gut metagenome | biome: human gut; feature: human-associated habitat; material: faeces | place: Denmark | collected 2008/2010 ... | reverse complement strand
ATTATGTACTAAATGCCATAGCAAACAAGTTGCTAAGGATCATATTCACCCTCGTGGAAAAAGGTGAATACTATGACGCAAACTTCATCAGGCAAGACCCAAGGGTCGTTAAACATAATTAACGTTAAAAAATACGCTCAAAGCTTGCTCAATTAGAGTAAAACAGGGCGTTCCAACCATACAGGTCGAATTGTTTTAAGTTCATCATGAATTTGTTCTGACTCTTGCGAAAAATCTATGTTCGAAACTTTAGAACATAGGTTCGATACTTTAGAACACAAGTTCGATACTTTAGAACATAAGTTCTATACTTTAGAACATAAGTTCCATACTTTAGAACATAGATTTTGATAGGCTGAAAAAACTTTTTCTGTGGTTTTTCGATTTGAGTTGACCACACTTAGTGTTATTTTTAACTACCCAAAAGCTACAGATTATCACAAAACAAAGAGGAAAAGTATAAAATTGACTGATACCATTTGGTTATTTACTCAAATTGTCGTACCTTTGCAACGAAAACAAAACAATTAGTATGAGAAAGACCATTTTACTTGTCATTATGACAACTGCTATCATATTCTCTGCTTGTACAGGCAGACAAGCCAAAGAGAAAGAGAAGGCTCTCGACACCATTCCCATAATGGTGATGCAGATACAGAAATGCAGTCGTCTATATACAGCCGAGGCACAGGTTCACAGAATCATCACCCACGACGACCAACTCAGACTGAAAGGCTCTATACTGAAAAACGAGTTCGACATCAGTCTGCCTGGAGGAAAGCGCAAGGTTGCCATCCCTATGGACGCCACCCTCAAGGCATATATCGACTTCAAAGGCTTCAACGAAAAGAACGTGAGACGGCAGGGCGAGAAGATAGAAATCATCCTCCCCGATCCTAAGGTGATGCTGACAAGCAGCAAGATAGACCACGAAGGAATCAAGAAATTCGTATCGCTCACACGCAGAAACTTCAGCGATGAAGAACTCAGCAGCTACGAGCAGGAAGGGCGTAAGGGCATCATCAACGACATTCCACGCATGGATATTCTGGAAACAGCCCGCCAAAGTGCAGCGCACACCTTAGTACCCATGCTCGTCAACTTGGGATTCAAAGCCGAGAACATCAAGATTAGTTTCAGAAAGAAGTTTACCTCATCCGATCTTTCAAGCCTCATCGACGGCACATCGGTTGAGAACAAGTAAGGTACTACAGATATGAGAAAATTTGAAATCATCGTCATACTCCTGCTCATCGTCATCATCGGCGGAGGTCTGTACTGGCTCAACAAGGACAACTCCATCTCGATGCAACAAGAAGGGAAGACCACGCTCTCGCCTACACAGATAAAGAGTATCGAAGCCATCGGACAGTGGGAATTTCTGTCCATCAGCGACGAGGAACTGATAGACACCGTGAGAAAGGGACTCATCAGCGACGACGAACTGGTAAGAATCTACTATGGCACCCTCAGGCTGGGCATCAACATGCGAGAGGTGGGCACTGAATGGCTGAGCGCCGAGGGCGACACCATCATCTGCACCCTGCCTCCTATCAGGCTCCTCGACCGCAACTTCATCGATGAGGCAAAGACACGTTCGTTCTTCGAAGAAGGCAAATGGACCGGTAAAGACCGGCAGGACATGTACAAAAGAGCCTATGAAGCTATGAGCAGACGATGCTTCACAAAAGCCAACATCGCCAAGGCAGAGGAAAATGCCAAGGCGCAGTTTGAGGGAATGTTCCAGGCCATGGGTTACAGCAACGTAAGGATAAGAATAGAACATGGGATCATAAAAGAGACAGACAAATAACAAACAGGTAAAAAATAAGAGAGATTATGGATACACTAAACGACATTTTCGCAACGCTAAGCTCATTCTTGTGGGGTTGGCCCATGATTATTCTGCTCTTGGGCACACACCTCTTTCTTACGATCCGTCTGCATTTCCCGCAGCGTAAGATTTTCAAGGCCATCAAGTTATCCGTCAAGAAAGACAAGAATGCCACGGGTGATGTATCCCAGTTTGGCGCTCTTGCCACTGCACTTGCCGCCACTATAGGTACGGGCAACATCATCGGCGTGGCAACAGCCATCGCCCTGGGTGGTCCGGGTGCTGTGCTGTGGTGCTGGCTGACAGGTGTATTCGGTATATCCACCAAATATGCCGAGGGTTTATTGGCTGTCAAGTATCGTGTGAAGACCCAGCGCGGCCGCATGTTGGGTGGTCCTATGTACGCCTTGGAGAAAGGTCTGGGCTGGAAATGGCTCGCCATCCTCTTCGCACTCTTTGCCGCGATAGCCTCTTTCGGCATCGGCAGCACCGTACAGGCAAACGCCATCTCTACCCTCGTAGAAAACCAGTATGGCATTTCTCCCTACATCACAGGAACCGTTGTCTGCGCCTTGGGAGCAGCCGTCATCATCGGAGGAGTGAAATCAATATCAAGAGTATGTGGAATGCTTGTTCCCTTCATGGCACTTTTCTATGTGTTGGGATGCATCTATATTCTCTTTGTCAACCATGCCTATCTGTGGCCGGCTATCAAGGTTATCTTTGAGTCTGCCTTCACTACCCGCGCGGCAGGAGGCGGTTTTGCTGGCAGCACATTGATGATGGCAGCCCGATATGGTATAGCCCGTGGTCTGTTCTCCAACGAGTCGGGTCTTGGTTCTGCTCCTATCGTAGCCGCAGCTGCACAGACACGCAACCCTGTGCGCCAGGCTCTTGTTTCATCGACAGGCACCTTCTGGGACACCGTCATCATCTGTGCCCTTACAGGTCTGGTCATCACCTCAAGCATCATTGCCTACCCCGACATCGACTATCACAACGGAGCAGCCCTTACGAAGGCTGCCTTCAGCAAGATACCTTACATAGGAGCACCCTTGCTCACCTTCGGTTTAGCCACTTTTGCTTTCAGCACCACCTTAGGTTGGAGCTATTATGGCGAGCGTTGCGTGGAGTATCTCAAGGGCAAGCGCTGGATGCTGACCTACCGTGTGCTCTACATCGTCAGCATCTTTGCGGGCAGTGTCATCGGACTGGAGATGGTGTGGAACATCGCCGACTGTATGAACGCCCTGATGGCCATACCTAACCTTGTATCCCTGCTCTGCCTCAGCGGCATCATCGTACACGAGACACGCAAGTATCTGTGGCGCGACCGGTTGGACCGCGACATGGATGAGAGCGAGATAGAAGAACTGGAAAAATAATAATAAAAGCTACAAAAGAAATATGGCTGTCAACTCTCCTAAGGATTGTCGACAGCCATATTTCTTTAAGCGACCGTTCAGTCTATCTGATATTGCAGATGCCGCATCTCATGGCCTCCCCATGCAGAATCATTGGCGTACAGAAATCCCACCTTATTATATAAGGACTCCGCGCGAGGGTTTCCCTTGTCGACAAGCAGTCCTACAGCAGGCAATCCCATCTCACGTGCACGCTCGATGACTGCTTTCAGCAAATGTTTGGCAATGCCATGCCCCCGGAACTCTTCCGACACAGCGATGCTGTCGATGTAAAGTTCGCCAGCCTGTGTCTCGTCGTCCATATCCGAATAATCGATACCAAACTCCCGTTGAGCAGCCTCTATGAAACGACGGCGCAAACGATGAAGCTCACCTCCATCATAAGATACACAGATGCCAGCCAACCGACCATCATCAGTAAAAGCACAAAGCGTATTGCGATAGCTGTACTGACTGTCATCGAGAGCCACCAGTTCCGTCATCACCCGTCGGAAATCCTCTATCGTATGATCTTTACCTGCCAGATTCTGGCAACACTCATGATTCATCGCCTCCATAATGAGTGAGGCAATAGGAGCTGCCAAACTGGCAGTAGCCCCTTCTACTCGTACATTCATTTCTATGTCTTTTATTTTCTTACCACCTCAATATTCGTACCACCAGGACGATACAGATAGCCCACACATTCGGCAGCACTATTTTAAACATTTTGTTCCTTACGCCAGGCTGCTGGCGTCTTGCTCTCAAAGCGCGAGAACACCCTTGAGAAATAAGAGGACGAGGAGAAACCGGAATAGATAGCCACCTCTTCCTGTTTGACATTCGGATTCTCACGCATATAGCTTTTTGCCTCTTCCAGACGCAGCTTCGTAATCCAGGTGCTGAAGTTGGTACCGTGTTTATGGTTGATATAGCGAGACATATATAGCTTGTTGGTACCCATCTCTGCCGCCAAGTCATCTATCGTCAACTGAGGAGCGAGGAACCGCTTTTCGGAAATCCATCTCTTCACTTGCTCGCCAAAGAGCTGCTCATAGTTGTCTGTCTTCGAGGATCTCAGTTTTTCTGTATCTGTCTCCATCCTTTCTCTGTCCGTTACCTCAGCGCTGTTCAACTTACCATACATGGAGGCATAGTTGATGAAACTGATGGCTATGTAGAAATTGGCAGAGACGACATAAACCTGGAAAAGATAATTGTAGATAATGCCCCCAAGCAACGTGGTGAAACACAGCACACTGATAAGGATGATGAGGATGACACTCTTCTTGATCCAGAACATAAACTGCTGCATATCCTCCGCAAAGTAATTGTCCAGTTTACTCCTCTTCTCATTATATAGGATATAGAAACGTCTCAAGAACAACACGTATTGCACAAAGAATATGAAGAAGGGGAACCACGAGACCCAAGCACCCGCTTTGCCAAAGACTCCTATGGTGGAAGTTATCATCAGGGCAACAGATGTCAGTAAGACAATCCAGTCCTTACTGAAGTTTCGCCACGACATATACTTCTCGTCCAACAAATAGAAGAAAGTAGAAAAGAAGAAGATGGCTTCCAGACAGAAGAAGATAAAATCAGAGCACTTGATATATGGATTGAGCTCTTTCCAATCGTCAGAGGTGTAAATAGCTAAGTAGACGAAAAGATTCAATCCCATGATAAAATATGTAGTTGCCAAACATCTCTTCGCCTTGCGATAAGGAAGATATTCGGCAGCAAGAGGCACTTTTCCGAACAACAGGACAATGCCGAGGCCAAAATAAATGGCTCCAACACATTGAATCAACACAATGAAATAATGCTCTAACAACTCTATCATATACAATTTTAATTACGCAATACAAAAGTACAAAAAATAATTATTACCCCCCCCGAATTAAGACAAAAAAGCGACATTTTTCACTCTTTTTACACTTTTGCGTCATTTTTTCCATTTTTGAAATTGTAAAAAGAGTAATTTTTCTAATATTAAAAGTATTCACTACAAAGTTTCCACTATCTTTGCAAATGTTTAAAACTGGCGCTCCAACTATTCATCACCAAGAACTGAGCGTCGGAAATAGTATGAGTAAAACTTACACAAAGACTTTTCTAAATTGAAATGAAATGAGAAAAAAGCTACAACAACAGAACAACGAAGCAGCACAAAAGAGATTCACCACATTCATTGCTCTCCTTGTCGTGCTTCTATTCGTCATTGGAGGAAGTCTCCAAGTACAAGCCCAGGATACCAATACGAATGGAACCCACATCACGGGCATCGAATCGCTGACAGGTTGCAGCAAGGAAGATGTAAGAAATGCTGTAATCAGAGACAACACCTTTCCTGAAAATGACAAAAACAAGATCTTCTTCCTCTACAATGTCAAGACGGGTCTGCTGCTCAATGCAGGAGGCTATTGGGGAACTCATGTCTCCTTGAAAGAATACGGAATGCCGCTATGGATACATATCGACAAAGAAGGCTGGATTCACCTTGCTCAGAAGTTTGACTCGAAGGAATCGAAAGAAGAGGGCAACTACCTGGAATACGAGACTGGGAATAGTCCTGAGGAAGACAATGGTGTGTATATTGACAGAGCATATATTTATAAAGGACTCATATCGGAAAAGATCGTCAAGAGAGGTTGGGAACTGAAGGCTGTTTCTGGCAAGACCAACACCTACAGGCTATACACGCACAATAACACCTCATCTTTTCCAAACATATCACCTAAATTTGACGAGACCAAGTATTACCTCATCGCAGCCAAGACACAAGGCGATGTGGACAAGAACTGCTATGCCGTGGAAGCAGGAAGCGCAGACATAGCCAAAGGCAACGACGAATGGAGATTCCTGTCTTACCAACAGATATTAGATCTCCAGGACAAAAACACCGGCAACATCATCTCGTCCATCGACTTGACCTTCCGTCTGCAATGCCCAAGCTTCTCTCGTGAAAATGCGGCTATGCACAACTGGAAGGCTTATCAATATGGAGGAAGTGGCAAGATCAGATTGGGCTTGGAGCATTATTACAAACCTTTCGTTAAAAACAGCAATGGAACAACAGCCGGCAGCAATATCAAGATCAGCGATTCATATACCAATGATTTCGAAGACAAAACGATAAAAAACTACAAATTTCCCGATGGCAGCAATGCTATCACGTTCACAGAAAACGAGAATTACGAGCGTCATTGCGGTAAGTATTATTGCGCTGATGCCAAGAATTTCCGAGGCACCATCTACCAGGATGTCAAAGTAAGTCATAGTGGTGCATACGTCATCGAGTGCAAGGGATTCTCCACTACCACTAAGGCAAAGCTCTATGCCTGCTTGGTGAAGAGCGACAACACTGCGGACACCCAAACGATGCATGCCACCATCTTGGGACAGACTGATTACATGTCTGCACAGGAAAAGAAAGCGCTACATATCGAAGATCAGAATATGGACTATGCTGCCAAGGAATTCTACGGCAGTCACAAATACTTCAACAGTGTGCTGGTACAGGTGCCAGAAGGTGGCGGCACTATCCGATTCGGTATCGAAATCGGAACGCAGGATGACAAGGAGCCTGTGGCATCAGAGAAAGAGTGGACGGTATTCGATGACTTCCGCCTCCTCTATACAAGCAGGACAACTGATGGCGACTTGGTTCTCGATCAGGACAGAGACAACCTGGATTATCTGGAGAATTGCTCCAACACCTACAAGAGCGTGACTCTCCACCTCAACAAGACCTTCGACAAGGACAAGTGGAATGGCTTCGTCTTGCCCGTAAGCCTTACCAAGGACCAACTCACGCAGGCATTCGGTCCTAACGTAAAACTGGCAAAGCTCAGCAAGTTGACCAGCAATGAGATACAGTTTGTCAGCATAAACATGAGCACGGTTGGAAACGACGAGATAGCAATGCAAGCCTACATACCTTACATCATTTTCCCTACCAAGCATGCCGAACAGGAACAAGCAGTTTTGACGTTGACGGTCCAGGCACTTCATTCGTCACAGGCAACGGCATGACTGCCTTTGGAACATTTGCCAGAACCTTCGGAACAGGCACACAGAATACAAAAGAGGGCGATGCTAATTACGGCAAATGGACCATCACGGACAAGTCAACCATCATAGAGGGTCGCAGCGACCTAAAGGGCTGCTACTTCTTCTCCAATGGTAAGATGTATTTTTCTGATATAAGAACAAGAGGCTTGCGAGGCTTCAGCGTATGGTTCGCACCTAAGTCCGCCTCTGATGGCAAATCTGCCAACGTTTTCCTTGATGGTGTATCCTTGGACAAGACCACAGGCATCAACCCCATCATCTATGGCGAAGAAGAAAGCAGAATTGACAGATTCGCCCATGGCATCTATAGCCTGAATGGTCAACTCATCAGCAACAGCAGTTCCTTGGACGGACTTCCAAGTGGAATCTACATTCTGAACGGCAAGAAAGTCATCAAGAGATAATCGGGAGCTACAAGTCTTGAGCAAGAAAGCCAGGACTAACAAAACTATTAGTAAAACACTCAAAATCGACAGACGATGAAAAAAAGATATATGTGTCCTATGACCACAACCATCATGGCTGAGACTTGCAGCATCTGCGCAGGCTCTCCTCCCAAATGGGCAGTATACCCAAAGCAAGACGACCCTGAAGTGCCAGAAGAGCCATCCAACTGGGGAGAAATCATCTGGGACAAGGGAGAAGGTACATTCAAGAAAGAAGAAGACCCGTTCGACCCAGACAACTGGTAAAAGAAATACCAATCTGCATACGTGAGTATCCTTCTTACAAACTGAACATTCTCATGTACGGAAGTTCTGTAAGAAATTACAATATCCGAGAGCGTAAGAACGCAATCATACCACAAAAAACTCGCAAGACTCTACTGAATCTTGCGAGTTTTTATGTTTACATGAATCGCTATTCCTTCATCATAGATAGCTGGTAGTGACTTGAATGTAGTATTTGTTTTTGGCGTCATGAGCATCAGGTTTTTGATGTCGTTATTAGGTTTATTCGGTAGCAGGCAGGTGGGGTATTTAAAGCTTCTCAGAACTTTCTCGTATCTTGAGAATCATCGGAACCACCTCCTTATATATCTTATTATCTCCATTGATATTTCTCATGAGCAGTTCGCAGGCTTTTGCACCCTGCTCGTGCGCCTTGTCCATAATGGCAGTGAGACGAGGAGTAACAAAGGCAGCAGCATCACCATCGGTGAAACCGATGATGGCCACATCTTCAGGTATGCGAAGTCCCTTGGCCTTGATGGCATCAAAGGCTGCATAGGTGATGATGTCATTAAAGGCAAGAATGGCATCTGGCGGATTGGGGGCCTCAAGCAGTCGGAGGGTATTGTTGCGAGCCACCTCAAAGTCTATCTTGTCGCACACCACAAGGTCTCGGTCTATCGTGATACGGTTTTCACGCAAAGCCTCAAGATAACCATGTTTGCGTCGGCGTACCATATCCAGATTATTGGGTCCTCCGATGAAGGCTATCCTCTTGGAGCCCGTCTCTATCATGTGTTGAGTGGCTTCCTGTGCTGCAACATCTCCATTAGCCACCACCTGCGAGAATTTGTCTTCGAGACAGCATCGGGCAAAGAATACGAGCGGAATGCTCATGTCATGGAGTTGTTCGAAATGGGAATAATCCACAGTATCCTGTGCCAGACAGGCGATGATGCCTTCCACATGCATATTAAGGAAGTTGTCGAGGGCACGCTCTTCGCGTGTATGGTCCTCATGACTGTTGGCACTGATAACAGAGTAGCCCTGTTTGGAGGCATAATCTTCTATACCATCAAGCACAGCTGCATAGTAATGGGTTACCAAGTTGGGAACGATAACTCCAATGACCCTTGGCGCTTCCTTGCGAAGGCTTTGCGCAAAGGGATTGGGACGGTAGTTCAACTGCTTGGCAAGCTCTTTCACTTTTCGTGTCATCTCCTCTCCCACCTCATGGCTGTTTCGCAAAGCTCTTGATACGGTAGCTATGCTCACGCCCAGATGGTCGGCGAGATCTTTGAGTGATGTTCTGCGTGGCTTCATGTGTGGTAAATAAGTTTATGCTATATTTTAATTTCAACATGGCATCTTGCTGCCTTTTTTGTACAGAGATAAAGCAAGCAAGCGCAATGAAAGTTTGCTTTCAAATTGCCGAGTGCCGCCAATCTTGTGCAAAGATACATCATTTTTTCGTGAATCGAAAACGTTTACGTGCATTTTTTAATGAAAAACATATTAAGGTTTCTTTTTTTCTTGTAATTTTGCACTCAGAAAAGTAATGAATAGTTGATAATAAGTTAGTTAGAAAATGGGAGCTTAGTGATGTCGTGAGACATTTCTAAGCTTTTTTTGTGCGCTTACTTAAAGGCACTGCGCCTGTCGTGCCAATATATCACTCAACTTTCGCAGGGTGTGGGAATTTATTGAAGTTAGATATAATATTCTGCCGAGTCGATGAGTCCTGCTCTCAAGGCATACTTGGTCGCTTCATGAGCATTGTTGACATCGAGCTTTCTGAAGATGTTCTTGCGATGAGTGTTGACAGTATGAAAGCTGGAGAAACGTTTTTCGGCTATTTCCTTGGTCGTCATACCGAGAGCTATGTCTATCAGAATCTCTGTCTCTGTCTTGGTGAGTTTCACTTTTTCCTCAGTCTTGGCAGGTGGCGGTGCAAGAAGCACCTCCGTCATGTGCTGGCAGATAAAGCGATTGCCCTGCACACAATACAGAATGGCAGCCTTGATTTCCGACAGCTGACTATCTTTGGTCAAGATACTGAACTGCGTACTGCTTGCTATGAGCACACGTACAAAGTCCACACTCAGATCTTCGCTGAAGAGCAACCATCGGGTGTGGGTGAATCGCTGGTGCAGGATGAGCAACTCATCGGCATCGTTGATATCGAAGAGCGTATAGTCAAGCACTACCACCGCATCGTCGTCATCCTTCAGAGCAAGCATCAATTCTGCCTTGTCCTCTACGTACTTCCACTCAATTCCAGGCATTTCCTCCTTATCGCCAACATTCATCTGCTGAATGATGTGAACCAGTCCCATACGGGTAATGTCCTGTCTGTCTGCCAACAATATTCTCATCGCATGCTTGTTTTTATGTTGATATTTTCTGCCTATACTCTTTCACACATTCTCCCATTTAGAATGTCATCGAGAATCCGAAACGTATGCCCCACTTGCTGATGTCCTCATTATTCAGATAGGTGAGTCGGCGCACATACTCTACAGCAAAGAACTTGAATATGTTGTGTACACCAGCCACACACTCCCAGTAGGGTGTATTGTTCATCACGTGCGATTTGCTTGGGAACTTAAACAGTTCCGTATCCCCTTGGTTTTTCTCCAAATAAGGATTGTTCTTATCGGTGAGGTTTCCCCATACGCCTTTCACGGCGAAATATTCACGCCACTTCAGCTTCTTGATGAGCGGAATACGGTTGAGCAACTTGCCGTTCATATCCCACGACAGAGACGCAAACACCTGACGGTCGTTGAGAAACTCCCAGTCTCTCATCAGGCTCACACTCGATTCAGACTCAAAGTACGAGAGGTTGACAGGCGGCAGGATGAGCATCGGGAATGGCACCTTGTTCCATTGAGCCTGTCCCACAGCATGGAAGTCGAGATAACCGAAACTGCCAAGCCACTGTCGCTTATAGATACTCACTTTCGTGATGTTGCTGTGATACTGTCCACCCATAAAACCTTTAAAGCCCATGGTATGCGAGATTCCTATCTCTGGACTGTCGAGGTTGATAGGCAGTCGTTGCTGCTTGGTGTTGACATAGGTGACTCCAGGATTGTAATTGATGCCCACATTGATGTCGGTCATTCTGATTTTCTTCACCTCGTTTCCATCCAGTGTGAAGTAGTGCAGATTGCCTGCAGTACGGTTGCTCTGCCAGCGTATACCGGTATTAAAACGCAGTCCCCAATCGGTCTCGTAGGTAAAGGCGAGCCGCTGTCGATGATAGAGGAACATCTCGTCCTGCGTTGCCGCACGGAAGGTCATGAAGATATTGTCCTTGTTGTGCTGCAGGTTGTCATCAGAAGGCGACATGATGTCACGGGACACCTCAAAGGTAACATTCCGCATCGGGAACTCGAAGGGACTGTTTTTCTTCTTGTTGAGCGAGTAGGTCAACACATGTCCTGTATACCATTCGTTACTCTTCGTACCATAGGCCGCATAGCCGTTCCAGAAGAAATGGGGATTGAGCGCAGCCATGGTACGACCAGCCAGACGAAGACGTATGCCGTCTACATAGTTTTTCGACAGATAGGTGTTGACAGGACCGAGGTCGAACTTACTTTTCTTTCCGCCCGGACCACTACCTATCTCCACATAGTTCTCCATGAGAACCTTTACACCCAGGATGATCCACTTGAAACCTTTGGAATTCTCCATGCGGTGGATGAAACTGTCCATCGACGATTCACTCTTGGTCAGGTCCACCTGCCGGTACTTGTTCCAGTAAGCCTCATCGCGGTTCATGGCATCTATGTCATGCCGCACTTTAGCCTTGCCCTTGAAAAGTACCTTGGGCAGTTCGTCGAAGGAATAGTCGGTAAGTCGGGTGTTGCGCACCACGAGCAAGTCTTGCAGCACCTTGTTTGTATGTATTTCCGCCACCATATCATCCTTGGAAAGCACCCATTCACCATTGTCCAAACGTGTGAATTCCTGCTCTATCTTCATATCCTTCACCCAGTTCACGTCGCTGTTGTGAGGCATATAGAGATTGCATTTCTTGACATGCAGCGTACTGTCGGCTGTCACATACAGTTCGCCACGGAAACCGAAGTCCTGCGAGTTGGCAGGAATAAACTGCAGATGATAGCAGAGGTCGCGCTCCACATAGACCGTGTCCTCAATATAATAATGATAAAAGGAAATAGCCGTTCTGCCGATAGGCGATGGGAAGGGATACTGCAACAGGCGCACATAGTCATCATAGATATCCACATCGGTGAACACGTCTTTCATCGTGGTACTCAGAATCTCACCCGTCTGTATCACCTGCCCAATACCATTAGTCTGCTGTCCCTTGATGATATCTTTCTCGCTCTTGGGATCTTTGCGATAGATATGCTGCGATACCGTCTCGTCGACACTCACAGGGAGAGTGAGTTTACCATTATAGGGCGATTTCTCCACCTGGTCGAGCAGATATTGTCGTTTACTGAAAAACTTGCCTTCAAGCTGTTCTTTCGAAAGGTCGTTTAGGGCAAGGGTTATCTTCTGATATTTGTCATACTGATAGTATGGATGGTTGGCCAGATCGGTTTTCTTCTTGGCTGCGATAACGCGGCGCATCAGCTCCACAGCAGGATTGTCCTTGCGCTTGTACTTACCCCGTTTCGACTTCCCCACCACTTCATTGAGCCTACGGCTGTCATCCTTTAGTTTTATCTCAAGGAAGTTGGTGTTGGCGTCCACCTTCACCGTCTGCGTCTTGTAACTCAAGGCACTCACGGTAAGCATCCAACCTTCATGCTTTTCTATGGAGAAGCGGCCTTCGCCATCGCTCGACACAGCTATTCTGTGTCCTCGGTACTGCACGCTGGCATAAGGTACAGCAAATCCGTCAACGTCGATGACGCGACCTGATATTTTCTGTTGTGCCATCATCTGCTGCGTCAAAGCAACAAGCAGCACAACCATCATATATATGCGGAGTTTAATCTTCATGTCCTAAATACCTTTTTGTTTTTTATAACTCTTCTCTTTCTTGTAATTCTTTCTGTCTTTATCAGGGCACACTCTCCCCTTCACTGATTTTGATTGCAAAGTTATAAATATTATCTGAAAAGAGAGGAAAACTTTTTAATTAATTTAGTTTTTTACCTTATTTTTGGCATATTTGTCGAATATTGGAAAAAACTATTTGGTTATTTAAGGTTTTTGGCGTAATTTTGCAAACTGAACGTTTTCGTTAAGCCAAATGGGCAGAGAAAGCTGGCTTTCGCTCTGCCATGGCGAGAAAAGGTGCGCGCAAGCGAACGTTTTCGTTAAGCCCAAGTGGAACTTACATGCAAAACTTGAGGTCTATATATAATAAGGTGTAAGGGCAAAAGAGAAAAGACTAAAAGAAATAGCAAAAAACAGAAACTAAGATATGAACGATAAAGGCAACCTGACAGACAAACGTCCACCCCTGCTGCCAACGATTATAGGAACAGGCTTAGGCAGCGGTTTCTGGCCTTGGGGTCCAGGAACTGCCGGCTCAGTATTGGGCACGCTGATATGGGCCGTGATAGCATTATTTGCAGGATTGGACGGAACAACATTGCAGACCACCATGTTGCTGTTGACCGTAGTATTCACCATATTGGGCACATGGGCCACCGCACAACTCCAGCCCTACTGGGGCGAAGATCCAAGCCGCGTGGTTATCGATGAGATTGTGGGAGTATGGATTCCACTGTCGCTTATCATACCTTTCGAAGAAGCTGGTCACAAAGCCGACTCACTCTGGTGGGCTGTGATTGCATTAGTGCTTTTCCGCTTCTATGATATGGCAAAGCCTCTTGGCATCAAGCGCCTTGACCGCATGAGAGGAGCTTTCTACGTGATGGCCGATGACATCCTTGGAGGTGTCTATGCGGCAATCACGATGGTTATTATCAAAATAGCATGGGCATGGGTAAGATAAAACATGAACTATATACTTTCGGCAAGGCAGAGGTTACGGCTTCGATGGGCTCCGCGGTAGACTTCGGTCTGGCATTCATGCTGTCCGACATCGTAGGAATCTATTATGGTCTGGCAAATGCCTTGGGCGTGGCGGCAGGTGGCGTGACCAACTGTTGTCTGAACTACCGTTACGTTTTCGGCGATTCCAATCGCAGGAAAAGAAGTGTGGCATGGCGATATTTCATCGTATGGGCCATCAGTTGGTTACTCAATTCGGGAGGCACCATCGCACTTACCGAGTTTATCAACAGTCACGAGCGCCTCGATATTCACTATCTCATACCCAAGAGTGTGGTGAGCATCCTCGTTGCCCTGTTGGTCAACTATCCTGCCCAGCGCAAGTTTGTATTCAAGCCTGCCAAACAGAAGTCTGCCGAAGAAAATTAAGACATTGAGCTTTCACAAGTTCAGAAGTCAAAGAAGTTGACCAAAACATTCAGAATCAATAACAATTCAAAAAATATGAACTACAGAGATTTCTTACAGAAAGTCATCTATGTGATCATCAATCCTATCATCAAGGCGATGATCCGTTTGCACATCACCCCCAACATTGTTACCTTCATCGGTTTCATAGGCAATATCGTGGCAGCTGGTTTCTTCGTTGAGGCAGCTCTCACACAGAGTCTGGAACTCTTGGGATGGGGAGGACTCATCATCCTTGCTGCAGGACTCTTCGACATGATGGACGGCCGTCTGGCACGAATGAGTGGAAAAAGCAGCCTTTTTGGAGCATTATGGGACTCGACACTCGACCGCTATAGCGAACTGGTAAGCCTCTTCGGCATCTGCCTTTACTTCTTGCGCATGCAAGACGAGATGGGCTTTTGGATGGGCATCGTCACCTTTGCAGCCATGATAGGCTCAGTAATGGTGAGCTACGTACGTGCCCGAGCCGAGGGACTGGACATCGAGTGCAAGGTTGGACTGATGCAACGCCCCGAACGAGTTGTAGTGACAGCTGTCACAGCCATGCTCACTGGTTGCATGGCAGATATATGGTGGCTTGCCGGCGGTATGATTCTCATAGCCGTACTCGCCAACATCACAGCTTTCTGGCGCATAGCACATTGCTACATCGTGATGAATAAAAAGGAGGCAGAATGACAAGTTTGTATCTCATCGCAGTCTTCGCCCTGCTCATAGCATGGCAGAAGACCCGCAAGTTTGCACTTTATTTCCTGCCATGGCTCATCTTTGCCGTGACATACGACTCCATGCGCTTCTACCCTAATTATATGGTAGGTAGCATCGATGTACGTGGACTTTACGAAGCCGAGAAGTCTCTTTTCGGCATAGCAGCACAGACTCCAACAGAGTTTCAGGCCATTGCCGACCATTCGCAGATGATGATTCCAGGCGAATACTTCAGTGTGCACCATGCAGCCCTGCCCGACCTTATGGCAGGATTCTTCTACCTCTGCTGGGTTCCTGTTCCAGTAGGCTTTGCGCTCTATCTGTTCTCGAAGAAAGAATATCGTTGGTTTGTGCGTTTCTCATGGACATTCCTTGCGGTCAACCTCATAGGCTTTGTAGGCTATTACATTCATCCAGCCTCACCACCCTGGTATGTGATGGAGTATGGGTTCTCCCCCATCTTGGGGACACCGGGCAATGTGGCAGGTCTGGCACGCTTTGACGAGTTGGTGGGCTATCCTGTCTTCCACTCCATCTATTGTCACAATGCCAATGTCTTTGCTGCCGTACCCAGTCTGCATGCAGCCTATATGTTGATCACCACCTTCTATGCAGCCAAGAGTCACCAGCATTGGTTTACCACTGCAGCCTTCGCCATCATCTGTATGGGCATTTGGTGGACAGCAGTCTACTCGGGTCATCACTACATCATCGATGTACTGCTTGGCATCATGACCGCAATCATTGGCATCCTGCTCATGGAGAAAGTGGTTTTCAAAAGATTCCTGAACAGGAAAAGCCAAGAAGTACATTAACACCTCACGCGGGTTGAAGAAGCCACAGTTCAGGCAAGCACCTTTTTGAAACAGCGACGGCGTCGATGCTGTTCGCTCTCCAAATATTGCCACTGGTTTCTTACGCCCGTGTTCGACTCCATCTGCGGCATTGCCTCTGCCCACTTGAAACCATACTTATGATACTGCTCTATGAGATGGGCAAAAATGATGGCATTGGCACCCTTGACACGGTAGGCAGGCAACACACCGATGAGCAACAGATCTACAGTATCCGTCTTATGCCACTTGAGCACCTTCAGCAGATGCCACCATCCCCAAGGCAGAAGCTTGCCGTTGCGTGTCTTCTGCAAGGCTCTGGCAAAAGAGGGGAAGGAAACGCCAAAGCCTACCAACTTTCCACCCAGCTCATCTATCTCTTCCTGCGAAACACCCTGCCCGTCATCAGCTGCTGTCACACTTCGGTCAATCACGCCAACCACCAGATCGAGGTCAGCCATCTTGATGTACTGGTCTATCAACTGGTTGATTTGCTTCTCAGACAACTGCTGGAAGTCGTACAGGTTGGCATAAGTCTCGTTCAGTATCTCGAAGATGCGATGTCCCATACCTTTCTTCACCAACTGACTGCGGCTGAAGCGGTAAGGATGCAGGTTGTATCTTCGTTCTATCATCTGTGCCGTCTTGGCAAACTTCTCGGGTGTCACCTCAGGCACCTTGATGCGATATTCCATCCAGTCGTTATCTTTCTCGAATCCTCCCAAAGCCTCGATGTGCTGAGGATAATAAGGATAGTTGTAGATAACATAGGCTGTGGCAAGACGGTCGAAGCCTTCGATAAGCATTCCCTCACGATCCATATCGGTAAAACCAAGTGGTCCTACCATTTCTGTCATTCCATGTTCACGACCATACTGCTCCACCGTCTCCAACAAAGCACGAGACACATCAGGGTCATCAATGAAGTCGAACCATCCGAAGCGAACCTGCTTCTTCTGCCACTCCTCGTTGGCACGATGATTGATGATGGCAGCCACACGTCCCACCACCTTTCCTCCTCTCAAGGCCAAGTAATACTCCGCCTCACAGAACTCGAAGGAAGAGTTTCGTTCCTTCGACAAAGTGTTCTCCTCATCGAATCGGATGAATGGAACAGCATACTCATTATCTTTATAAAGATCGCAGTAAAAACCGATAAAAGCATCCAAGTCTTTCTTACTGCTCACCTTCTTGATTTCTATCTGATTGCCTTGTAGCATTGTTTCTTTCATGCCGCAAAGTTACAAAGATATTTCAAAATATGCAAATTTTAGGTTTGAAATGTGTTCTGAAAAATTAACACTGATTTAGATACATTACACCACACAAGCCTTGGCTTTGTCGGAAAAAAGCAGTACTTTTGCACGCATGAAAAGAGAGACCGACAATTACACATTCCTCACCCATGCCCCAGTACATAAAGTGATATTCACAATGGCTGTGCCTACCATTGTAAGCATGCTTTCTACAAGTATGTACAATCTTGCTGACACCTATTTTGTGAGTAGTATCAACACACAGAGTGTGGCTGCCGTGGGCATCTCCTTCTGTATGATGGCTGTCATACAGGCTGTAGGATTCTTCTTCGGACATGGATCTGGCAACTATATCTCACGACGTTTGGGAGCCAAGGACACTGACAGCGCACGCAAGATGGCTGCTACCGGAGTCGTGCTCAGTTTCATTTCAGGACTCTGCATCACCATCCTCGGACTGTCATTTCTTACACCACTCTCTCTGCTGCTCGGTTCCACCCCTACCATTCTTCCCTATACAGAACGCTACTTGGGCATTATCCTGCTCGGGGCTCCGATAATGACCATGTCGCTGACTCTTAACAACCAGATGCGCTTTCAGGGCAACACGATGTATGCCATGAAAGGTATTCTGTCGGGTGTGTTACTCAACCTCGTGTTGGCTCCAACACTCATCCTTTATTTCTGTTTGGGAATCACGGGAGCCGCCATTGCCACACTAATCAGTCAATGCTTCGGATGCCTCATGCTTCTTCTAATGACAACCAAGGGACAGAACATTCGTATCGAGCCACGGCTTTTCACACCTTCGAAGGCATTCCTGAAGGAGATCATAGCAGGAGGAACACCCTCGCTCTCGAGACAAGGATTAGGCAGTATTTCCACCTTGATGCTCAACGTGGCAGCAGGCTCATACGGAGACGCAGCCATCGCCGGCATGAGTATTGTCACCCGAATAGCCTTCTTCACCTATGCCATCGTCATCGGTTTGGGACAGGGATTCCAGCCACTTTGCGGATTCTGTTATGGTGCACGTCTCTACAGTCGTGTAAAAGAAGCCTTCACCTTCTGTATCAAGTGCGGCACGATTTTCCTTACCGTCTGCGCTGTAGCAGGATTTGTCTCTGCCGAATCCATCATCACTCTCTTCAGAGACGAGAACGAAGTGGTGAGTGTGGGAACAGCAGCCCTGCGCTGGCAGGTACTCAGCTTTCCACTCGTGGCCTTCATCGTATTGACCAATATGCTCACGCAGACCATTAGAAAGCCCATACGCGCCAACCTGGTAGCCGCCGCCAGAAGCGGTCTTTTCTTCATCCCACTCATCATCATCCTGCCCCATTGTTTCGGACTTCTTGGTGTCGAGATGTGCCAGGCATGTGCCGACATTTGCTCCTTTGCCCTGGCGGCTCCCATTGCCTGGAGTGCCTTCCGTGATATGAAGAAAGAACAGGCAGAAAAACAAAAAACACCACAAACTTTTGGGAAATAAGAAAAAAATCGTAACTTTGCAACGGATTTTTACTGACACAATTGAGAAATGAGCAAAGACAAGCTAACTCATCAGCTGACAGAAACCATCGAAGAGCTTTCATGCCCCAAGTCGCTGAAAGGTCTGTTTCATCAGCACAGGGACGGGAACCCGCTTCCTTCGGGCAAGGCGCTCGAAGAAATCATCAATTTATCCCGCTCCATCCTTTTCCCCGGATATTATGGTAACTCATCGGTCAACATATCCACTATCAAATACCACATCGGAGTAAGAGTGGAGAAACTCTACGAGAAACTGACAGAACAGATTCTCGCTGGCCTCTGCTTTGCCAACGACTGCGAAAGCGAGACCTCACAAGAACTGCTGCGACAGAGAGCCAAGGCCGGCGTCATAGCAGCCAAAGCCATCATGGAGTTTCCCCGACTCAGAAAGATTCTTGCCACCGACGTGGAGGCGGCCTACGAAGGCGACCCTGCTGCTGTAAGCCAGGGAGAAATCATCTCCTGCTATCCTGTGATCAAGGCCCTCACCAATTACCGTATAGCCCATGTACTCTTCGAACTTGGCGTGCCACTCATCCCCAGAATGATGACCGAGCTGGCACACTCTGAGACGGGTATCGACATTCATCCCGAAGCAACGATCGGCAAACATTTTACCATCGACCACGGAACGGGTGTGGTAATAGGTGCCACCTGTATCATTGGCAACAATGTGAAACTCTACCAGGGAGTAACCCTCGGGGCCAAGAGCTTCCCACTCGACAAGGACGGCAATCCTATCAAGGGCATTCCACGCCATCCTATCCTTGAGGATGACGTCATCGTGTACGCCAATGCCACCATCTTAGGACGAATCACCATTGGCAAGGGATGCGTCGTGGGAGCCAACGTATGGGTCACCAAGGATATGCAGCCAAAGACAAAGAAATACAAGAAAGAAAAAACAAGTTTATTAGACATAGAATTCAATAATGGAACAGGAATTTGAACTCATTGCCAAGACCTTCATGGGCTTAGAGCCCGTCTTGGCTGAGGAGCTCACCCAGTTGGGTGCCAACAATGTACAGATAGGTCGCCGTATGGTTTCCTTCACAGGCGACAAGGAAATGATGTATCGTGCCAACTTCCAGTTGCACACTGCCATCCGAGTACTCAAACCCATCAAGCACTTCAAGGCTCGCTCTGCCGAAGAAGTGTACGACGAGGTGCAGAAGATTAAATGGGACGATATTCTCGACGTGAAGAAGACATTCTCGGTCGACTCTGTGGTCTACTCGGAGGAGTTCCGCAACTCACGCTTCGTTACTTATAAGGTAAAGGATGCCATCGTGGACTGGTTCCGCGAGAAACTCGGCACACGACCTAATATCAGCGTTTCCAATCCAGACATCCGCCTCAACATTCACATTGCCGAAGACAAGGCTACCCTGAGTCTCGACTCAAGTGGTGAGAGTCTGCATCGTCGTGGCTACAGACAGGAGCAGGTGGAGGCACCTCTCAACGAGGTACTTGCTGCCGGTATGATTCTCATGACAGGCTGGAAGGGCGAGTGCGACCTCATCGACCCTATGTGTGGTTCTGGAACCATCGCCATCGAGGCTGCCCTCATTGCCCGCAACATCTCGCCAGGAGTATTCCGTAAAGAATTCGCCTTCGAGAAGTGGAACGACTTCGATCAGGAACTCTTCGACCGTATCTATAACGACGATTCACAGGAACGTGAGTTCGAGCACCACATCTATGGCTATGATATAGACATGAAGGCTGTCAACACAGCGGCTCTCAATGTGCGTGCAGCTGGTATGACCAAAGACATCACCATCGCACAGAAAGACTTCAAGGATTTCGAGCAGCCTGCCGAGAAGAGCATCATCGTGATGAATCCTCCTTACGGCGAGCGCATCTCTACCCCTAACCTCTTGGGCACATACAAGATGATTGGCGAACGCTTCAAGAAGGCCTTTGCCGGCAACGAGGCCTGGGTACTGAGCTATCGCGAGGAATGCTTTGAGCAGATTGGCTTGAAGCCAAGTATCAAGATTCCTGTATTCAATGGAAGCTTGGAGTGCGAGTTCCGTAAATATGTCATGTTTGACGGCAAGATGAAGGACTTCCGCTCCGAAGGCGGCATCGTGAAGACCGACAGCGAGAAGCGAGAGATGGCACAAAAGCACCGTTTCAAGAAGGAGCGCGAGTTCAAGAAGCGCATCACCGAGGAGACAGAGAACGAAGAAGACGATATTCGCTCATTCAAGTTCCATACCAACCGCTTTGCCGACTTCGAGAAAAACCGCGAGGACATCCGTCGTGGCAACAAGACACGTTCGGCAGGACGCCGCAACGACGACAACGATGACAGACGCTCTGGCAAGAGTTTCAAGGGAGGCGACCGCAACTTCAAGGGAGGCGACCGTGACTTCAAGCGTGGAGGAAAAGACTTCAAGCGTGGTGGCGACTTCAAAAGAGGTGGCGACTTCAAAAGAGGTGGCAAGGACTTCAAGCGTGGAGGAAAACGAGGCTTCGATAACTTCGGCGATGAGGACTAAAAAGTAAAGAACAAACAAAGAATCATGAATTTTAGAAAATCTCTATACCAAGTTTCACTGGTTACTATAATGGCTATATCTGCAGTCAACACACAGGCACAGGGCGTAGTTCCTGCACAGAAGGGCGATAAGACATTTACACTCGAAGACCTGAATTTCGGCGGCAACAATTATCGCAATATGGTGGCAAAGAACCGCTGGTGCACCTGGTGGGGCGACCAGCTTGTACGTCAGGATGTAGATGCATGCTATCTGGTAAACAAAACCAATGGCAAGGAAACTAAGCTCTTCGGCATCAACGACATCAACCAGTGGATTGCTCCTACCAAGGACGTAAAGGTAAGGGCTCTTTACAATGCCAGATTCCCCTTTGCAGGCAAGAGCATCGTTATGGTAAGCAACGGCAGCAAGACCTATACCGTCGACTTCAGGAAGCACCGTCTGATCAGCGAGTTGGAGTTTCAAGAGGGCGAAGATCTCCTCGAAGCCAACACTCAGCAGAACGCCTTCGCTTACCTGAAAGGCAGCAACCTGTATGTACGTACCTTCAATGCGGCACCCGAGAACGCGATGACCAAGGAGAAGAAATCGCACGATTTCCAACTCTCTGCAGATGGAAGCCGCGAGATCGTATACGGGCAAAGCGTTCACCGCGATGAGTTCGGCATATCGAAAGGCACCTTTTGGAGTCCCAATGGTGAAAGACTGGCTTTCTATCGCATGGACCAAAGCATGGTGACCGATTATCCTCAGGTCAACATACCTGAGATAGGCTTCGATCATCCCGAGACACAGAGTTGCATCGCTACTCCCGCTCCCGACAAATATCCTATGGCTGGCGAGACCTCTCATCAGGTCACCGTGGGTGTGTTCGACTGTCTTACAGGAAAGACCATCTACCTGAAGGCTGGCGACCCTACCGACCGTTACTTCACCAACATAGCATGGAGCCCCGACAGCAAGACCGTCTATATGTTCGAGGTCAACCGCGACCAAAACGACAGCCGCCTTACTGCCTATGATGCAGAAACCGGCGAGAAGACTGGCGAGCTCTATCGCGAGACCGATGAGAAATATGTAGAGCCACTCCATCCTATCATGTTCCTGCCTTGGGACAGCAACCGTTTCATCATGCAGAGCCGCAAGGATGGCTACAATCATCTTTATGTCTGCACATTGGGCAAGCATGGCAGTCGCATGGCAAGCAACACCGAGTCGCTTGACATTCGTCAGCTGACTTCTGGCAAGTGGGAAGTGATGGAAGTGCTCGGTTTCAACAGAAAGCGCAAGAGCATCATCATAGCCAGCAACGAGTGCTCACCTATTCAGAGAAACATCTTCTTAGTAGACATCCAGACTGGCAAGCGCACCATGATGGACGACTGTGGCAAGGGATGGCACAATGCCACCCTGAGCGAGAGCGGTCAGTTTGTCTATGACAACTACTCTACTCCTGATGTGCCTCGCAAGATAGCCATCGTGAATACAGAGAACGGCAAGCGCACAGCATACTTCAAAGCCGAAAACCCATGGAAGGGCTACAATGTACCGGAATACAGCTGCGGCACTGTCAAGGCGGCCGATGGCGAGACCGATCTCTACTGGCGCATGGTGAAACCCACCAACTTCGACCCTGCCAAGAAATATCCCACCATTATATATGTTTACGGTGGACCTCATGCCCACAACGTAGACGCCCGCTGGAACTACAGCAGCCGTGGTTGGGAGACCTACATGGCAGAGAAGGGCTATCTGCTCTTCATCCTCGACAACCGTGGAAGCGAGAACCGTGGCAAAGCTTTCGAACAGGCCACCTTCCGTCAACTCGGACAGATAGAGATGCAGGACCAGATGAAGGGTGTGGAATATCTCAAGACCCTTCCCTATGTGGATGCTGACAGAATAGGCGTTCACGGATGGAGTTTCGGAGGATTCATGACCATATCGCTGATGACCAACTATCCTGAGGTCTTCAAGGTAGGTGTGGCAGGAGGACCTGTTATCGACTGGCACTGGTATGAGGTGATGTATGGCGAACGCTATATGGACACACCACAGACCAACCCTGAAGGCTACAAGAAAACCTCCTTGCTCTACCAGGCAAAGAACCTCAAGGGCAAGTTGCAGATCATACAGGGCTTGAACGATGTGACAGTAGTACCACAGCATTGCCTCACCTTCCTCAAGGCATGCATTGCAGCCGGCACACAGCCCGACTTCTTTGTCTACCCTGGCGAGCCTCACAATATGCGGGGACATCAGAGCACTCATCTGCACGAGCGCATCAGTCAGTATTTCTTCGACTATCTGAAGTAAGAGAAGCTATCTGCTGACACACTATAGCAAAAACATAAAACCAACAGTCAACCTGCAAGGAAAAAGCAGGAAAACATGACTGCAGGTTTTATGTTTTTGCTTTTTTAGTAGCCTCATCAACCATCACCCACAACTCTACAAAAAGCTCGACCAGATAGCCATCAGGGGTTGGCTCAACATCTATTATGACATCTACAAACAATATTTCGGCAAATAACGCTTGCCTTTTCACCCTTTTTTAGTAACTTTGCAGCCGAAAAAGAGTAAAACAGGAGAGGTGTTCCAGGAGTTAATATCTCCTGACAGACATACGAAATAAAAATAATAACAAACAATAACTTACAGCAAATGAAAATTTTATTGTTGGGAGGCGGTGGCCGTGAGCACGCCTTAGCATGGAAGATCGCCCAGAGCGAGAAGTGTGACAAACTCTATATCGCACCAGGCAATGCCGGTACGATGAATGTCGGTGAGAACGTAGACATCAAGGCCGACGACTTCGAGGCACTTAAGAATTTCGCCGCAGAAAAGGGTGTCGACATGGTGATAGTAGGTCCTGAAGACCCATTGGTAAAGGGTGTGTACGATGATTTCAAGGCTGACCCACGTACCAAGAACATCCCTGTCATCGGTCCATCAAAGGCTGGTGCCGTGCTTGAGGGAAGCAAGGATTTCGCCAAGCAGTTCATGAAGCGCCACAACATCCCTACAGCCAAATACGAAACCTTCGACGGCACCACCGTCGAGGAAGGCTTGAAATTTCTCGAGACCCTGAAGGCTCCTTACGTACTGAAGGCTGACGGACTCTGTGCCGGCAAGGGTGTCCTCATCCTTCCTACCCTCGAGGAGGCCAAGAAAGAGTTCCGTGAGATGCTCGGCGGTATGTTCGGCAACGCCTCTGCCCGTGTAGTCATCGAGGAGTTCCTCAGCGGCATCGAGTGCTCGGTATTTGTACTTACCGACGGCAAGAACTACAAGATCCTGCCCGAAGCCAAAGACTACAAGCGTATCGGTGAGCACGACACTGGCCTCAACACAGGCGGTATGGGAAGCGTCACACCTGTACCTTTTGCCACCAAGGAGTGGATGCAGAAGGTTGACGAGCGTATCATCCGTCCTACCGTAGAGGGTCTTGCCGAGGAAAACATCGACTACAAGGGTTTCATCTTCTTCGGTCTGATCAATGTAGAGGGCGAACCCATGGTCATCGAGTACAACTGCCGTATGGGCGACCCGGAGACCGAGAGTGTGATGCTCCGTCTGAAGAGCGACATCGTTGATCTCTTCGAAGGTGTGGCTGAAGGCAATCTCGACGAGCGCAGCATCGAGTTCGACGAGCGTGCGGCAGTCTGCGTAATGCTCGTCAGCGGCGGTTATCCTGAGGCTTACAAGAAGGGTTACCCCATCGAGGGCATCGACCAGGTAGAAGGCTCCGTTGTGTTCCATTCCGGTACTGCTCTCAAAGACGGTCAGGTAGTAACCAATGGCGGACGTGTCATCTGCGTGAGCAGCTATGGCAAGGACAAGGAAGAGGCACTGAAGAAGAGCTTCGCCGAGGCTCAGAAGATTCAGTTCACCGACAAATACTTCCGTTCCGACATCGGACAGGACCTGTAGTTTTTTAATGTAAAAGAATTAAGGAGTTAACTCCTAAAAATTCTCCCCCAATATCAAACATTAAACCAAATAGATGTTAAGACATAAGACCTTTCAGAACAAGATAGCGGTAAGCCGCTTCTCGTTACCAGTAACAGCAACCCTTATCGCCATGATATGGGTTGCTGTAGGTTTAGTACAGGGTGACATCTGGACTGAGCTGGCGTTTGCACTCGCCTCTACCCTTCTCATGGTAGAGCTCAACAACCGCAATGCCCTGATGCGTACCTACAGCCGCATGGTGTCGTGCAGTTTCCTGACACTCCTGTCGGTCACCTCACTCCCCGAGCCGTCGCTCCATGCCAACGTGGTGACCCTCTGTTTCATTGCCTTCACCCTGCTCATCTGGAACGGCTATCAGGACCGGCAATCCACGGGCCGCACCTTCTATGCCTTCGCCTGTTTGGGCATAGCCTCGATGGAGTTTGTACAGATACTCTATTATCTGCCCATACTGTGGGCGATGATGATGTTCTTCACCAACTCCTTCAGTCTCCGCAACTTTGCAGCCTCCATCCTGGGAGTCATCATCCCCTACTGGTTTGCGGCAGGATTCTTTGTCTATACCAACAACATCGACTACCTCATCGCTCATTTTGCCAGTTTCATCGACTTCCACACGCTGTTCGACTATTCCATGATAACCGTGCATCAGTTGGTGAACCTCAGCTTCATCACCCTGCTGGCGGTCATCGGAGCAGTCCACTTTCTGCGCACCAGCTACGCCGACAAGATTCGCACCCGCATGATCTACGAGTCGTTCATCATGCTCGACATCGTCAGCTTCCTCTTCCTCGTACTCCAGCCTCAGCATGAATACGAACTCGAGGGCATCATGATAGTCTGTACGGCACCCCTCTTCGCCCATTTCATTACCTTCACCAAGGGTAAGTTGTGCAACATCACCTTCATCACCATCCTTGTGATGGCTGTACTGCTACTGTTGTACAACCTCCTGTTTTCCCCCGTCATGCTGTTATGATAGCCTGGCTTATTTCGTTCCTGGTAGAATGGGGCTACTGGGGCATGCTCGTGGCAGCATTCCTTGCCGGCAGCTTCTTCCCCTTCAGCAGCGAGGCGGTCATGGCAGGACTGCAGGCTGCAGGTCTTGACCCCGTCCCGCTCATCATCTATGGCAGCATCGGCAATGTCCTGGGCTCAATGTTCAACTATGGTGTGGGACGTTTGGGCAAGATGGAATGGATAGAGCAATACCTGCACGTGAAGAAAGAGAGCCTCGACAAGGCTGAGCGCTTCATGGCTGGACGAGGTGCCTGGATGGGATTCTTCGCTTTTCTGCCCCTGTTGGGTAGTGCCATCACCATCGTATTGGGATTGACAAGAGCCAACATTCCTATTTCCATCCTCAGCATCACCATCGGCAAGGTGCTCAGATACATATTGTTAGTCTATGGATTGAGTTTTATTTTTTAAAGTATGAAGAGATTTATATACCTTATTATAATATGCACTCTGTTGGTGGGCTGCAAGGGCAATCAACAGAAGACTACCCTCGCCGAGAGCGATGGCAAGCCAATGGTAACCGTCACCATACCTCCCTACCAGTATTTCGTCGATAAGATAGCCCAGGACAAGGTGGATGTCAACGTGATGGTTCCTGCCGGCGGCAATCCCGAGACTTACGAACCCACTGCCCAGCAGATGGTGGAACTCTCTAAGAGTGCCCTCTATCTCAAGGTAGGAAACATCGGTTTCGAGCAGACCTGGATGCAGAAGCTTCACGACAATGCTCCTCACATGAAGGTGGTCGACACCTCCGTGGGCATCTCACCTGCCAAGACACCCGGCGGCAATATCGACCCACATGTATGGATGAGTTGCAGCAACGCCCGAATTATCTCCGCCAACATCCTCAAGGCGCTCTGCAATCTCGAACCCAAGCACAAGGCTTTCTTTGAGAAGAACTATCAGTCGCTGCTCCGCATCATCGACCGGAGAGACAGCACCATCAGAATGAGCTTCCAGAAGAACCCTGAGATGGTACGCAAGTTTGTGATTTACCACCCCATCCTCACCTACTTCGCCCGTGATTATAAGTTGGAACAGCTCGGCATCGAGGAGGAAGGCAGGGAACCGAGTGTTGCCCAACTCAAGAGCCTCATCGAGAGAGCCAAGAAAGAGAAGATAAAATACTGCCTCATACAGACAGAGTTTGCCAACCGCAACACGTCGGTATTCATCAAGGAGACCCACACCCATGCGATGGAGATCAACCCCTTGCAAGGCGAATGGAACATGGCGATACAAGAAGCATCATTGGCAATACAAGGCAAGCAACTGATTGTGGCTGACAAGTAAGAGTCACCTCAAGACTATAAACACAGAACAACATGAATCCAATCATAAAAATCGAGCACCTCGCAGCAGGCTACGAAGGCAAGGAAGTACTCCACGACGTCAACCTCACCATCTATCAGGACGACTATCTGGGTATTATCGGACCCAATGGCGGCGGAAAGACAACCCTCATGCGTCTTATTCTCGGACTGATGAACCCCACTGAGGGGAACATCAGCTACTATAAGGACGGCAAGCCGGTGAAGGAAATCACCATGGGATACCTGCCACAATACAACGACCTCGACAAGCAGTTTCCCATCTCTGTATACGAAGTGGTACTCTCCGGACTCAACAAGTCGAAGAGTCTCTTTGCCCGTTTCAACAAGGAGCATCACCAACTCGTAGCCGATACCTTGGATCGTATGCAGCTGTCCGACTTGAAAGACCGTCACATCGGAGCCTTGAGCGGAGGACAACTTCAGCGTGTTCTCTTGGCACGCGCCATCGTGTCAAAACCCGATGTGGTGATACTCGACGAGCCCAACACTTACATCGACCGTCGATTCCAGAAACAGATGTACGAGATGCTGGAGCAAATCAACAAGAAATGCGCCATCATCATCGTAAGCCACGACATTGCCGAAGTGCTGCACAATGTGAAGCACATCGCCTGCGTGAACCACCATCTGCACTATCACGATACTGCCGACATGCCGAAGGAAAAACTCGAGGAACATTTCCTCAAAGTATAAACTTTCAATCTGAAAGCCCGTCGTCACTCTCCTGAAAACACAAGGTAACTGTCCGCATTTCGATATGTTAGTTACAACCGTCAAAACCTAATAAAAAGAAAATAATTAAACTATTTTAGCAGTAAACGTTTACATAAAGTACTAAATTTAATAAAAACGACAACAATATGACAAAACAGCTACACTTGTTTATACTTGTTAACAAAACATAAAACCAAAAAAAATATTATAGTTTTCTTTCAAATATTAAAAATCGTTACTATATTTGCAATCGTAATAATCAATACATACATCATTAACCTATTATATTAACAAGCAAATGAAAAAACGAATAAGCAGTTTATGGATTGCCATATTTATGGTAATCATTGGAGTTCAGTTCGCATTTGCGGGGGGGGCAAGCAGTTGACAAACGTACAGTCAGCGGCGTTGTTACCGACGAAACCGGCGAACCTGTAATTGGTGCTACAGTCCTGGAAACAGGAACATCCAACGGTGTCATCACAGACATTGATGGAAAATACACCATTAACCTTCCATTAAAAGCACCCAGCATTCAGATTACTTACATCGGCTATCAGACAGCTACCATAAAGCTTCAGTCTGGTAAGGATGTGTATGACGTACAGCTCAAGCCTGACGAGGAAATGCTGGAGGAGGTTGTGGTTGTAGGTTACGGCGTTCAGAAGAAACGCGACGTGTCTACCGCCATTTCTCAAATCAAGTCAGAAGACCTTGCCGACTTGCCAAGTGCCGACATCCGTCAGTCTATGGCAGGTAAGATGCCTGGTGTGCAGGTATCGCAAACCAGCGGTGACCCCGAGGGTAATGGTCTTATGGTACGCGTACGTGGTGTAGCCTCAGCTACAGCAGGTAACGACCCTCTTTACATTGTCGACGGAGTGCCAATGGAAAACGGCCTTGGCAACATCAACAACAATGACGTAGAGTCTATCGAGGTATTGAAGGATGCCTCTTCTGCAGCTATCTATGGTTCTCGTGGTTCTAACGGTGTTATCATTATTACCACCAAGAAAGGTAAGGAAGAAAAAGCTACCGTCAGCTACGACGGCTACTTCGGTTGGGACAAGGTATCACGCAAGTTGCCTATGATGAATGCCTACCAGTATGCAGCCATGTCGGCAGAGGCACACACCAATGCCTATCTCGACCTTCACCCAGGCGGCACAGCCATCAACGGCACTCGTCCAGAGTCTTTCTCTAACTATCCTTTGGAACTGGAGCCTTATCTCCAGGGCATCGAAGGTCTGACAAGCACAGACTGGCAGGACGAGATCTTCCGCACAGGTAAGACAACCAGTCACAACGTTTCTGTATCTGGTAAATCTAAGAGCATCAACTATTTTATTTCTGGCAACTACTTCGAGAAAGACGGTATCATCATCAATTCCGATTATCGTAAGTTCTCATTCCGTGCCAACATTGATGGAAGCTACAAGCGCTTCTCTTATGGTATCAACCTCTCGCCATCTTACTCAAAATCAAATCGAGTAAAGGCTTCGGGCTCCTACGATGACGAGGGAGTCGTACAGTCTGCTTTGGCATACTGCCCTGTTTGGCCTGTTTACAATGAAGACGGCACATTCAACTACCAGGGCAACGGCTACTGGCGTAAAGGCACCGACTATCAGCACAACGCCATACTCAACCCTGTAGCTTTGGCTAAACTGAAAAAAGACGAAGTAGAGCGAATGGCTCTTGTCGGCAGAATCTATGCAGGCTTCGACTTCGGTATGGGATTCAAATTCCAGACTTCTTTTGGTGGAAACTACTATGGTGCACAGAACGACAAATATCGTCCTTCAGCCCTTCCACGTCTCGGCAAGACCTATCAGGACAGCCCATCCAACCCTATTGGTGAGAGTTCTCATGGCTCATACTACAACTGGCTGTGGGAAAACCAGCTTAACTGGAACAAGACTATCAAGGACCACTCCATCAACGTAGTATTGGTACAGTCTGCTCAAAAGGAAACCTACAAGGGCGTATATGTCAAGGCCACCGACTATCCTAACGACTATATCCAGACCATTACCGGCGGTACTGTAACAGCAGGTACTTCTGAAACAACCGAGTGGTCACTGGCTTCTTACTTAGCTCGTGCACAGTACAGCTGGAAGGGTCGCTACATGCTCTCAGCAGCAATCCGTGCCGATGGTTCTTCACGCTTTGGAAAGAACAATCGCTGGGGGTACTTCCCATCAGCTTCTGCTGCATGGCGCTTCTCTGACGAGGCTTTCATGAAGAAGGGCAAGACCTTCGCATGGCTCGATGACGCCAAGCTTCGCTTCTCTTACGGTCAGACAGGTAACTTCGATATTGGCAACTACGAACACTTGGCTACTATGGGGGTAGAAAACTACATCTTAGGCGCTGGCAATGGTAATTTGGCAAGTGGTTATAAGCCCAATGGTGTAGAGAATCCTAACCTGACATGGGAAAAGACCTCTATGATCAATGCCGGACTCGATATCAATGCCTTCGACGGTTACTTGGGTCTTACCGTAGAGTACTACAACTCTAACACCACCGACATGCTTCTCAATGTTCCTATACCACGCACCACAGGTTATCAGACAACCCTGATGAACATCGGTAAGGTGAACAACCACGGATGGGAAATCACCCTTTCTTCTCAGCACAAGTATAAGAATGGTCTGAGCTACTCATTCAATGCCACCTACTCTCGCAACGTCAACGAGGTCAAGGCTCTCGGCAAAAACGATAGTCCTATCATCACTACAACCCAAGGTGTATCAAGTGCTTACTACATCACAGAGGTAGGCAAGCCTATCGGTTCTTACTACCTACTCGTACAGGATGGTGTCTTCAAGAACGAGGACGAGCTGAAGGCATATCCTCACTTCCCATCTACTAAGGTGGGCGACTTCCGCTTCATCGACGTGGACGGCGACGGTGTGATTGACAAGAACAAGGACCGCACGGTAGTAGGCAACTATCAGCCTGATTTCACTTATGGTTTTGGCGGCAACATCGGTTACAAGGGCTTCGACCTGAGTTTCCACTTCAATGGTGTTTACGGCAACGAGATTCTAAACTTGAACCGTCGCTACCTCGACAACATCGAGGGTAATGTCAACGGAACAACAACCAGTCTAAACCGCTTTGTCAGCGTAGACAATCCTGGCAACGGACAAATCAACCGTGCCAACCGTAAGACAACAGGTAACAATGCCACCATCTCTACCTATCACGTAGAAGACGGTTCTTACCTGCGCCTGCAGACCTTGGCAGTGGGCTATACGCTTCCTAAGAAGATTACCCATAAGTTCCACATCGACAAGCTCCGCATCTACTTCTCGGCAAACAACCTTCACACATGGACCAACTATACTGGCTACAACCCAGAAGTGTCACTCAGCACATCCAACGCATTGACACCAGGTACCGACTATGGTACATATCCATTGGCGAAGACATTCATGATTGGTCTTAACATCACAACATTCTAAACACAGACAACAATATGAAAAAGCTTAATATCATCGTGGCTATATTATTGGCGTTGGGATTATCGTCGTGCAGCGACAGTTTCTTCGATCTCACGCCTAATGATCAAGTTACACGTCCCCAGGTATACAAGACAGAGAACGACTTCAAGTTGGCTGTCAACGCTTGCTATTCCAAGCTGCAGACACAGATGGACTTTTATGTCGAGATGTGCGAGTTCCGCAGTGACGAGCTTACCCTCAATGCACCAACAGCAGGTACACAGGACCGTTACGACATCGACCAGTTCAAGGACGTGCCTTCCAACGGTATCTTAGACAACCTTTGGGCGAACTTCAATAATGGTGTGTATCGTTGCAACCTCATTCTGGCAAGCATCGACGACGCCAACTTCAATCCAGTGAAGAAGGCTCAGTACAAGGCAGAGGCTATGTTTATCCGCTCACTCACCTATTTTAATATGTACCGTGCATGGGGTTGCGTTCCTATCACCTATCAGCCTGTAACCGTAGAGGAAAGCTTGGGTATTGGTCGTGCCACCGAACAGGAAATGTACGACATGATAGCTGGACAGCTGGAAGAAATCGTAGACAACGAAATGCTTCCCAAAAGCTACAAGGGTGACGACATAGGACGTGCCACATTGGGTTCAGCAAAGGCGCTTTTAGGCAAGGTTTACCTTACCTTCGGCAAGCCAGAGAAGGCTGTTGATATATTGAAATCACTCATGACAGACAACACCCACGACCTGTTGCCTAACATCGCCGATGTATTCGACGTAAACAACAAGGGAAACAAGGAAGTACTCTTTGCCATCCGCTACAATAAGGCAGTAGAGGGTGAAGGTCATGGAGCATGGTACAGCTTTGTCAACCTCAGCGACGACAACTATCGTACAGAGACTCTCAACAACCTCTATACAAGCGGTGACAAGCGTGCAGACATGCTGGAGTTTGTAAAAGTTCCTGGCGTAGAACTCTATACCGTCAAGAAGTTTTTCGATGAGATTGACCCAACCTACCAGAAGTATGGTGCTGACAACATTCTTCTTCGCTATGCCGACGTGCTCTTGATGTACGCCGAGGCTCTCAACGAGGTAAGCTTCTCCAACAGCCAGTCTTCAGAGCAGGCTAAAGCCCTCAACAGAGTACATGAGCGTGCAGGTCTGACACCTATAGACGTTACCGAAGCTACCGATAAGGCAGCATTCCGCAAGCTTATCGAGATAGAGCGTCAGAAGGAATTTGCATACGAAGGTCAACGCTGGTTTGATGAAGTTCGTCTGGGAGGTGCAAAAGAAGCAGCCCTTGCCGAAGGTCATGAGATCCAGGACTATCAGTTTGTTTATCCTATTCCAAGTTCTGAACTTGAGCGTATCAACAATACTAAGCTTTTGTGGCAGAACACTGGTTACTAATTTATTTACAACATAAGGAATATATTGATTATGAAAAAGATATATAGTATTTTTCTGTTGCTTGCAGCAGTGCTGATGTTGAATTCCTGCGACGATGAATACTCTTTCTCTTCATCGTACGACAGATTCGAGACAGAGGCTTTGGAAGCAACGAGCGGTGACGAGTCTGCCACCCTTACATGGGCACCTCAAACCGGCAAGTCAAACCCCAAGGAATATCTCATTCTCTGGACTTCAAGTGTGGCAAGCATACCTGGCGGCGAATTGCGCGTGCCTGGTGATGTCACCACTACAACCATCGAGGGTCTGGTAAACGGAGCAACCTATACTTTCTCTGTTCAGGCTGACTATCCTCATGGTTTGTCTGGCAAGAAGACAGCAATCTGTACTCCTAAGTCTACCCGTATTGCAGTAACCGACTACAAGGCTATGGCTGGCGACAAACGAGTGTTTGTATCATGGAAGGCTCCTGAGACCGACCTGCCATACACCTACAAGTTGGACGTAGTAGAGGGCGAGAATGTCATCAAGACATTGACTCCCGAGCCTACCACCACCTCTTGTCTGGTCAGCGACCTGACCAATGGTAAGGAATATACCTTCGTGATGACGGTTGTCTATGCACACGGCAATTCTGACATTTCTGCTGCTACAGCCGTACCAGGCGAGGTAGCTCCATTCTCTTGTCTCCCTAACGAGCCTAAGATTTTTGAACTTGCGAAACTCGAAGTCAATCCTGCATACTATGTTGCAGGCGTTATTTCAAGCGTAACATGGGACTTCGGTGATGGTCAGAGCGCAGTAGGCGAAAGCGTTGTACACTGCTTCGCTAAGTCAGGTCAGCTCGACGTGAAGTGCGAAGTAACTTATGTTGGCGGCCAGAAGGAAACAGGTACACTCAAGATCAAGGTGGGTAATTTTGCATGGGCTACAACTGCATCTGACTATGCCAAGGGCTCAAGCATCACCTTCTCACACGACGGCCAAACATTCTATACTGCCAACTCTACCTCAAAGGGTGTCAGTGCCTACAATGCCATTACTGGCGCCAAGTTGTGGGAACTCTCTACAGCTTCTAACGGAACCGTATATGGTGAAGGTCCTGCAGTAGGCAAGGATGGCACTATTTATATCGGAACTGAGGGCAAGGGAACCGTGAAGGCTATAAGTCCTGCAGGTGTGTTGAAGTGGTCAACCTCACTTGCCAAAGCATGCAAGGCAGCTCCTGCAATTACATCCAATGGCATTGTATATGCAGTTGATGATGCAGGAACACTCTACTCACTCAAGGCTTCTGACGGTTCTATAAGATGGAAGGCCGGACAGTCGGGTACTGCTGGTTCGGTAGTGGTAGATGCCGAAGGCAATGTCTACATGGGAACCTCTGCTGGTATCTGGTCATACACTGAGAGTGGAAAACTTCGCTGGACAGGTCCTACCGTAAAGGTTACCGAGCGTGGTGGCTCTATGGCGATTTACAATGGTGTTCTCTATGCAGCATTGAAGGCTAAGGGTGGTATCGTAGCTGTCGACATGGCTACAGGTACACAGAAATGGGCATATGCTTCAAGCGTGGGCGACTGCTACAACCCTGTAGTTACTCCTGACGGAACGATAGTCTTCGTAGAAAAGGCAGGACATGTTTATGGTGTGAAGGCTAACGGAACCCTGAAGTGGAAGACTGGCGTATCAAGCTATATCTACACAGGCGCAGCGGTAGGTGCTGACGGATGTGTATATGTCAACCAGTACGTATCACCATTCAGCGTACTCAAGATTACTGCCGACGGTACTGTCAGCGAGGCGTTCAATATTGGCAAGCAGACCATGTCGCCAATCGTTATTGGTCCTGACCAGCGTATCTACTACGGAGCCAATGGAACTATCGGTGCTCAGTCTATCGGTACTCATGCAGCCACAAAAGGCTGGCCACTTCACGGATTCAACCTCCAAGGCACGAACTCTTTGAAGTAACATCCCACAATATCAAACGCAATAAGATCATGAAGAAATTATATTTATTAATCTCATTATGTGCTATAGGACTACTTAGCACAGCTTGCAACGACGACGATAACAAGGTAGTCCCCATCGTGTCAATCCCTGCAACTGCTCCTGCAGAAGCAGAACCTGTTATGCAAAGCATCTATGCAACCTCAGCTCTCGACGCAGACCTTACGGCTCGTCGAGCAGCCTTTGCCAACATGCAGAAGTTTGCAGACGACCTGCCCTACACACTCTTCAAAACATATCTTGCATCGAACGAGAAAATGGCTATGGGTATGGAGGGGCGTTACCCTGCCATCTATGCCTACAACTATGCATTCGACAAAGTGCTGAATGAACTCAAGGAGGCACAGCCTGCAAATGGGGAAGCCTATATATGGCTCGTCTACAACATGGGTTATGTGATAAAGACTGCTGACGGCGCTTTTGCTGTTGATATCTTCAGCCGTCGTGCAGCTGAGTTGGAGCCATACATCGACTTCTACTGTATGACCCACATCCACAACGACCATAAGTCGGAGAATCTTGCCAATGCCATGATCAAAGCTGGCAAGCCTGTACTCTCCAACTTCTTCGAGAGTACCGACAGATCGGACGTAGACAAGGACTACACCATCGGTTCGTTTGCCATCCACTCGTTTATCACCAAGCACAACAACTCCAAGAAGGATAATGTGCCTGTAACAGTCTACAAGATTGACTGTGGTGCCAATACCGGTCATCTCACCGTGATGCATTCTGGCGACAGCAACTTCACCGCCAGCGAGTATGCAAGTGTAAAGGATGCAGATATCGACATCTATATTCCTCGTTATGCTCCAGAGGCGCTGACCGAAAACCGCGTAATTGGTTCTGTATTCAGCCCCAAGAACGTACTCCTGTCTCACATTTTGGAGCTTACTCACAAGGATGTGGCTGGCTCAAGATGGACTTTGGAGTTAGGACTGGAGCGTGCTTCTAAACTGAACTGCGACAAGACCTACATGCCATTCTGGGGGGAGAAACTGGTTTGGAAGAATGGTCAACTGACTAAGTAAAAATGTTTTGCATAAAAAATAATATATGAAAAAACTATTATTATTCTTTCTCTGCTTCTTAGGTATTACCTTAGGAGCAGAGGCTCAGAACAGAGCAGAGATATTGCGCAACCGTATTTTGAAAGGTGACACAACAGGTGTTCTCGTTGTGGCCCACCGTGGCGACTGGCGCTATGCACCCGAGAACTCGCTGCAAGCCATAGAACATTCCATCAAGGTGGGTGTCGACGTGGTAGAGCTCGATCTTCAGCTTACTAAGGACAGCGTACTCATCGTTATGCACGACGGTCGTCTGGAGCGCACCACTTCGGGTAAGGGTTTGGTAAAGGAGCACACCCTGGCAGAGATCAAGCAACTGAGTCTGAAGAATGGTTGCGGCATCCGTGCCATCGGCAAGGTTCCTACATTAGAGGAAGCTCTCCTCTTGGCAAAGGGCAAGGTGCTCATCAATCTCGACAAGGCTGACCGTTACTTTGACCTGCTGATGCCAGTATTGGAAAAGACAGGTACAGCTTACCAGATTATCATGAAGGGGCAGAAGCCTGCCAAGGAAGTAATCGACCTGTATGGCAAATATCTCGACAAGGTAATCTACATGCCTGTGGTAAAGCTCGACAAGCCTGATGCCAAGGAAAAGATGAAGGGTTATATGAAGTTGCTCAAGCCAGCTGCCTATGAATTGGCATATCCTTCAGACGACATGATAGACTTCCCTCTCCAAGTAAAGAAAGACCTGAAGGGAAAAGCGCTGATATGGTACAACACACTCTGGGACACTCTTTGTGGCGGACATGATGACGACAAGTCACTTGAGGACTGTGATGCCTCTTTCGGCTTCCTCATCGATACACTCGGAGCACATATCATCCAGACAGACCGTGCTGAGCATCTGTTGAAATACCTGCGCAGCCGTGGTCTTCATGACTAATAAAACGTAGAATATAATATAAGGTTCAAATGTTGTTTGATTGGTTCAAAATGTCTTCTCCTTCTAACGTCCAGTTAGAAGGAGAAAAATTGGATAAGACCTATAAGCGGCTGCGCTGGCAGGTGATTCTTGCTGCGCTGTTCGGTTATGGTTTGTTCTATGTTTGCCGACTCAGTCTGAATGTTATCAAGAAACCATTGGTCGACAATGGCATCCTATCGGAAACTGAGTTGGGTATTGTGGGCACAGGTTTGTTTATCACCTATGCCATAGGTAAGTTTGCCAACGGATTCCTGGCAGACAGAAGCAATGTGCGCAGATTCCTTTCTGCCGGTCTGCTTCTTTCTGCAGCCATCAACCTGATACTGGGTTTCACCACCTCGTTCATCGTCTTTGTCATTCTATGGGCAGTGAACGGCTGGGCACAGTCTATGGGTGCAGCTCCTTGTGTGGTTTCACTCTCCCGCTGGTTTGGCAACAAGGAGCGTGGCACATACTATGGTCTATGGAGTGCCAGCCATAACTTCGGTGAGGCACTTACCTTCATAGCCACAGCCGCCATCGTAGAGGCTTTGGGCTGGCAGTGGGGGTTCCGTGGCGCTGGTGTGCTCGGTCTTATAGGTGTAGCCATCATAGCTATCTTCATGCGCGATACTCCAGAGAGTTGCGGCCTGCCTCCTATCGCTGTATATAAAGGTGACGAGGTGGCAGTGAAGAAGGAAATCGACAAGAACGAGGTAAGCAGAGTGCAAAAAGCCGTATTGAAGAGTCCTGCTATCTGGACTTTGGCGTTGGCAAGCGCATTTATGTATATCAGCAGATATGCCGTCAACTCATGGGGCATCTTCTTCCTGCAGGCTGACAAGGGATACGACACATTAGAGGCTTCCTCCATCATCTCTATCAGCTCGGTATGCGGTGTCATCGGCACCGTTGCATCTGGTTGGGTTTCCGACAAGTTCTTCGGTGGCAAGCGCTATTTGCCTGCTGTCATCTTTGGCATCATGAATGTATTGGGACTCGTGCTCTTCCTCTTCTACCCTGAGCGCAACATGATGCTTGAGTCTATAGCCATGATCATCTTTGGCTTGGCTATCGGAGCACTGATCTGCTTCTTAGGTGGACTGATGGCTACCGACATTGCCTCGAAGAAGGCATCGGGTGCAGCCCTGGGTGTGGTAGGTGTTGCCAGCTATGCAGGTGCTGCGCTGCAGGACTTCGTGAGCGGTCTTACCATCGAGAGAACAAAGGTGGTCGTAAATGGTGTTGCCACATACGACTTCTCCGTTATTTCCTGGTTCTGGCTGAGTGCAGCCATTCTATCTGTAGTTTGTACACTGATAGTATGGTGGATGGTCAAGCACACCAAGACCCAGATTGATTAATCATAAAAAGTCGTGTTAGTTTTATATCGGGTATGGTTTCAGAAATAAAGAACATCATTCTGGATTGGGGAGGAATCATCATCGGTCTGGACGAGAACGACAGCATAGAGGCTTTCAAGAAGATTGGAGCCCCAGAAGTTGCTCAAGCCATTGCTGATGGGAGGAAGAATCCCATATTTTCTGATTTTGAAAGTGGCAGATGCGACACTGCCACTTTCATCCAAACCTTGCGTGCACTATCACCCCATTGCACTGCAAGCGACAAAGAACTGGCTGAAGCTTGGAATGCTATGCTATCGTCGATACCTCAGCTGCGACTTAAGAAAATAGCAGAATTAGGCAAGCACTACAGGATGTTTCTGCTCAGCAATACTAATGAGACACATTGGCTTTCCAAAATACATTGTTGGAACATGGTAGACAGCGATCAGTATTCTGCTCCGGAAGATTACTTCGAAAAGGTATTTCTTTCGCATGAACTCGGAGTCATGAAACCGGATGAAAGAATCTATCGCAAAGTGCTTGATATGGCGAACATTCAAGCAGAGGATACACTCTTTATAGATGACAACTATAACAACTTTGAAGTTGCAAAGGAATGTGGAATCAAAACCATGAATGTTTCAGCACTTGACGAAGTGTTATTGTATTATGGTCAAGTTGCGTATTAGTAATAGGTAAATAACGATTGCTTTTAGGGGTCATATACTCGCTCTTACGTGGGTATATGACTTTATTTTTAATCACTAAAAACAAAAACAGAATATGAAGAAATTTGGCTTATTGGTTCTACTCTGTGGAATATGTTTCAACCTTTTGGCACAAAAGGCGCTGGAAGATATCAAGAGAAATCCTGCACTCGCAGGAAGTCAGAGTGTGCTGTATCCTGTGCCCGACGGCAAGTACACTCCTGCCCCATCGGGTTATCAACCTTTCTACCTGAGTCATTACGGACGACACGGATCTCGCTATAACAATGGCGATCTCTACAAATATACCTACCAAGTACTGAAGAAGGCAGCCCAGAGTGGCAAACTTACGGCTTTCGGTAAAGACACCTTCCACAAAGTAGAGTTGCTGTATAGTGAAGCCAACGGAAGGGAGGGCGACCTGACTACTATAGGTGCCCAGCAGCATAAGGACATAGCAGCGCGTATGTATAAGAACTTTCCTGAGATTTTCGCAGGACAGACGACTACCATCGATGCCCGCTCTACCATTGTGATCCGCAGCATCCTGTCAATGGAGAATGCCTTGCAGCAACTGTGTGCCTTGAATCCCGATATCGCCATCAAGCACGATGCCTCTCTTCACGACATGTACTTTCTGAACTACAACGACAAGAAGATCGACTCTACAAGACTGGCTACAAAGAAACTACAGAAACAACTGAATGAGAAATACGTGAAATGCGACAGACTCATGGAAAAGATATTCGCCGATGACGCATACCGCAAAGACTCTGTAGATGCTAAAAAGCTATTCTTCTATCTGTTCAAATTAGCCACCCATACTGAGAATTCTGAAATCAGCAAACATGTAGATCTGGCATCCATCTTCACTCCAGAAGAGCTGTATGGTCAATGGATGGTCAACAATGCCATGTGGTATGTGAAATATGCCAATGCCAAAGAGACGGGCTACGCAATGTCCAAGACGCAGGTCAACCTGTTGCGCAACATCATCGTCGAGGCAGACAGTTGTCTGAAGTTGAATCATCCTTCAGCTACCCTGCGCTATGGTCACGACACGGTGCTGCTTCCCCTCTTGTGTCTCATGGAGATAGATGGTGCCGACAAGCGTATGAAGATAGAAGATTTGGCTGAGAACGGATGGCGTGACTATACCTTCATCCCTATGGCATGCAACATCCAGTTGGTGTTCTATCGTTCAAATCAACCCCAAAAGCCCATCTTGGTCAAGGTACTAAGGAACGAGAAGGAGGCTCAACTCTCCATTCCTACCAAGTCATGGCCCTACTACAACTGGGAGGAGGTAAAGAATCACTTCAGCACTCAAGTTGTACGACATGAGATTTTTCTATTTTAGCATTAAAAACATAAAAACCGCAACTATTTGATATTCACGCTTACGTATTCTCTTCTGTTATCGACGTGTTGCTGTTTTTTAATAGAATTGGCGCAAAAACCCTTCACCCTTCATCTATCTCTTGGAATCCCCTGTGTTTATCAGCATTCCGGGCGAAAAGGTGAAGGGTGAAGGTTTTTTGCTACGTCCATTTTTTATAAATGCTGATGCTGCAAAAATGCCTACTTATAGCACAAATGTGCCCAGCGAAAGGCACAACTATGCCATTTAATTAGCACTTATACAGAAAGGGAAATTATATTGCTAACTTTAGGAACTATCTTATCCCGACGTGTACAAATTGTTTCTGTTAGTTATGATTTGTTCATTCTCTTGCAGATTGTCTTTTTGTACATATGGTTGACTCCTTAAAATGTAAGTGAAATGAAAAAATCA